>JACCDH011612762.1_pt1 | contig 29002 bp, 25 predicted proteins | sample 7442481 | NCBI WGS metagenome assembly JACCDH01 (sample SAMN15323433, study PRJNA562643) | freshwater metagenome | isolation source: river surface water | place: USA:Blue River Watershed | collected 2017-08-15 | reverse complement strand
CTGGCCCGGGGAAACCCGGTATCCTTGCGCCTCCTCCGGACTCCGGACCGCGCGGCTGTAGCTCAGTGGATAGAGTATTGGCCTCCGAAGCCAAGGGTCGTGGGTTCGATCCCCGCCAGCCGCGCCATCAGCCTGATCAGGCTGTTCTTCCTGCCATCTCCCCGTTTTCACCTCAGTCCAGCAGACGCGCAGCCCCCCCCCGGGGTTTTCTTTTCAGATTTACTTCAGGATAGAGATCTGGCCCTGGATATTGCCGCCCTTCGCAATCTCCAGATTCGCGTAGGCGATATTGCCGGCCGCGGTGCCGCTGGTTTCAATCACCAGGGTATTTTTGGCGACCGTCGTCTGGGTCACCTTGCCGGCAATCCGCACATGCTCGGCCGTGGTAACGCCATTGATCTGGCCGTTTTCCGTCACATGGACCGTGCTCGCGGTCAGCGTGCCATCGACGGCGCCATCGATCACGGCCTCGCCCGGAACAGTCATCGTGCCATTCATTGTCACCCCAGCGCCAACCGTCAGGTTGCCGTACCCGTTTGCTGCCATGGTCTTGTCCCCGTATCTACGTTGTCATCACTGACCTGCAGCGGCAGGTCAGGAGCGCCAATCTATAGGCTGCAGCGCTTCTTGTCTAAGGAAATATGCGAGTTTCTGACTGCGGGTATGTCATGTGAAATGAGCTTTCGCCTGTAAAAACCCTCAGCGACCGGACAGCCCCAGCAAGCGCAGGCTGAAGGGCTGGTCGGCGCGCTCGTCATCGACCGTCACCATCACTGCATCCGCCCCGTGCTCGCCCGGTACCACCACGCGCGTCAACAATGGCAAGGGCTTGCCCTGCGCGGTTTTCAGTGGCTGGTCAATCTTGTGGACATGGGTGTCGCCCTGCACCAGCAGCACCGGCTTGCCCCAGCGCTCCACTTCCTCGGCGAGCGCCGCCGTCCAGCGCGTGAAGCCCGAGTCCGGGCGCGGTTCACCATAGAAGGTGTCGGCCTGCATCGCCAGCACGATGGCCACGTCCTTGCGCGCCTTCGCCTGCGCGAAGCTGTCGCGCAGCCACGCGATATTGGCCTCGTCGCGCGCCGCATATTCAGACACGGAGGGCAGTTCCGGCTGCCAGTTGTTGTTCGAGCCGACCAGATGCAAGGTCACGAAGCTGACCTTGCCGACCGACCAGCGGCGGTTCTCGACAAACTTGCCGAAGCCCGGTTGCGATGCCTGTGACTGCAGCATCAGCTTGCGCATGCCCAGGCTCTGCTCGGTGGCGAAGAACATCGTGCGCAACCTTGCCAGCCGTTCGAGCGGATCGTACTGCCCGCAGCTGCGGCGATGGCAGTCGGTCCATTCATTGTCACCGGGCGTGTAAATCAGCGGCTGCTCGAACGCATCAAACACCTTGCGTACCGCCGCAAAGGCTTCGTCGCTGCACCGCGAGCCGCCCGACTTGATGTCGCCGACATGGATCGTGAACGCAGGCGATGCGCGATTGATGCGCTGTGCAAGTTCACCGAGTTCTTCCACCGGGCCATACGGCACGTCACCAATGGCTGCGAAGCTGAAACTGGTGGCAGCCGATGTCGTCGGCAATGTCAGTGCGCCGACGGCGCAAGTGGCCGAAAGGAGCGCGGCAATGAAGGATCGCATGGGCCCGGAAGCAGAGTTGTTCAATGGCTCGCGATTGTACCTGCGGCCTGTTACCGCGCAGGTGCTCGCCTCTCAGGTGCTGGCCTGGAAGGGATTCGCCATCGTCGCCTTGCCCTGCATCAGTCGCGACAGACGTGCAATGTAATGGCGGCACAAGAAGAAGTCACCGGGATGCCAGGCCTCGCAATCGAGGCGTATGCGCGCGAAATCGACATCGCCGGCAATGGCCACCGCAGGTGGAATGTACTGGCCCAACAGTGCATCGATCGAAGGCCAGTCGGCCAGTGCGGCACACCATGCGGTGTCATCCAGACCCAGCAGACGCTCCAGCGGCGCCGGGTCGCGGTAAGGGATTTGCGCAAGCGTACGCAGGATCGTCGTTGGCTGGCCGCGGTTCGCATCAATGATGCCGACGACATCTTGCAGGTGGGCGCGGCAGGCGACTTCCGTATGCATCGCTTCGCAGCTCGTGCGCAGGCTGCCGAATACCTTCGATACCGGATGCAGGTCGGTGCTGTCGGGCAGGAAGCGCGTGATCACCTGCCTGAACCATGGCCAGTGCCTGCGCAGCGCCGACTGCAGCTGAATGGCATCTAGAGCCAGCAGCGCGCGCGGCAAGGCCGTGTCTTTCCATGGCAATTGCGCCGGACGCATCAGCACCGGCAGTGACGCCGCTGGTAATGGCGGCCGGCGTGACTTCATCTCGAAGGCCAGCAAATCCATCAGCAGGCGGCATGCGCCGGGCTCGTGCGCGCGCATGCAGCGGGCGTGGCTGGACTCTGCGAACAGCGACGTGCCGCCAAGGCTGGCTCCGGCAGGCAGGTAGGCAGCGACCGTACGTTCGACCGCGGGCCATTGGGTTGCGAGCGTCGCTGCGAAGCGCTTGTCGTCTAGAACCAGCAGCGCATCGAGTGGCGCCGGATTGCGGTAGGGGAGTTGCTGCAACGGGATAGCCGATGCGATGCTGGTGGCCAGCGAGATCGCGACCGATGCAGCAAAGATTCTGGCCAACAGCATGGCGAACGCGGCGGTCGGTATCGCCGCCATCAGAGTGGCCACGCGTCGCGAGCGACCAGTGCGCAAACTGCACATCCACATCGTGGGCTCCGCAAACGAGGAAGCCCACGATGTTCCGCTGACCGCGTTGCGATCCTTTGCGTTCGGACAAAGGCTGTGCCGGCGCTGTCCTGTGCGCTCAGGCTGTCAGTTCATCTTCGATGTAGGCGCGCACGACATCATCAAAGTTGGCATCACGCACGAAGCCAAGACTATCGGCACGCGCTGTCAGGAAGCTGCCCGGCCAGCTGCCCACCAGTCGCGTAATCGCCTCATCTTTTTCCCAGCGCACGCGCGCAGCCACATCCTTGCCGGCGACGCGTGCCAGCGCCGCGACGATCTCGCCGGCCGTCGTCGCCAGCCCGGGCAGGTTGATTGCGCCGCCGGTGCCGACATCGCTGCGGCTGATCTCATGCGCATGCACGAGGTTCTTGATCGCGCTGCGCGGCGACATCGCCCAGACCCTGGTTTCCGGGGGCACCGGGCAGATCGCCTCGACGCCATTCAGCGGTTCGCGCACGATGCCGCTGGCAAAACTGGAGGCGGCCTTGTTCGCCTTGCCCGGACGTACTGTGATGGTCGGCAGCCGTACCGAGCGGCCATCAATGAAGTCACGCCGGTTGTAATCGCTGACCAGCAGCTCGCCGATGACTTTTTGCATGCCGTACGAGCCTTGTGGCGTTGGCGCTGTCGTGTCCAGCACCTGCTCGGGCAGCTCACCGCCGAACGCGGCGACCGAGCTTGCGAACACCAGGCGCGGACGGTTGCCATTTCGGCGCGCCTGTTCGAGCACGATGCGCGTCGCATCGAGATTGATGCGCATGCCAATGTCAAAGTCTGCCTCGGCTTCGCCGCTGACCACGGCCGCGAGGTGGAACACCGAATCCGTCGAGCTTGTCAGTACACGGGCGATCAAGGCCGGATCGGCGACGTCGCCTTCGACGACGCTTACGCGTGGATCATCGAGACCTTGCGCAGCATGGCGGTCCATCAGCACGATGCGCGTGATCGCTTGCTGCTTGCCATTGGCATCGGCGAGCGTGCCGCGCGCAAGCAGCGTGCGCGCCAGTTTCATCCCCAGAAAACCTGCGCCACCCGTGATCAGTACTTCCATCGTCGTCTCCGTTGTTATTGATTATTGACACCCGTCGTCGGGCGAGGATAGCGGTTGCGCGAGTATCATGGCAAGCATGACCGCAGGCTCTCGTGGCTCTGCGATCTCGATGAAAAGGATGACTTTGCGATGCCCAAATTTGCAACCAACCTGACGATGATGTTCAACGAAGTCCCGTTCCTGCAGCGCTTCGATGCGGCGGCAAAGGCGGGCTTCAAAGGCTGCGAGTTCCTGTTCCCGTACGATCATTCACCGCAGGAGGTGGCGGCGGCGCTGAAGGACAGCGGCTTGCAGAACGTGCTGTTCAATTTGTCGCCGGGCGACTGGGGCAAGGGCGAGCGCGGGCTGGCTGGACTCCCGGGCCGCGAGGCGGAGTTCCGCGACAGCGTCGCCTTGGCGATCACGTATGCGCAGGCGCTGGGCACGCAGCGCCTGCATGCGATGAGTGGCATACGCGCGGATGGCATGACCCATGACGATTACGTCGCGACCGTTGTGCCCAATCTGCAGTACGCATGCGATCAGCTCGCGCCGCTCGGCATCACGCTGCTGATCGAGCCGATCAACACGCGCGACATGCCGGGCTATCAGCTGTCATTGCAGGCTGACGCGCACGACTTGCTGGCACGCGTCGCGCGTCCCAACCTGAAAGTGCAAATGGACTTCTACCATGCGCAGATCATGGAAGGCGACATCGCGACCAAGTTCCGCCGCTGGCAAAAGGGCATTGGCCATGTGCAGATCGCCAGCGTGCCGGCGCGGCATGAACCCGACGAGGGTGAGCTGAACTATTCGTGGTTGTTCAGCATGCTGGACGGACTTGGCTACGATGGCTGGGTCGGTTGCGAGTACCGACCGCGTGGAGCGACGCTCGACGGCTTGCGTTGGATGCGAGCCTGAATCCGGCCTGCGGCGGGCGTTCAGCTTTCGTTTTCTCCGGATGAGGCTTGCGGCACCCGACCAGGCAACAACGTAAGCTCGAGCATGTCGGCAATCTCGTGGTCGCCGTTCAACTCGGCAAATTCAACCAATGTCGACGTCAACCCCTCGTTCACGCCAGCGCCTGCGGACAGCAGGCATGCAACCGCCTCCGCACAGCCGTCCTCGACGGCAGCCTCCAGTGGCGTCAGGCCATCGAAACGCAGGTCCATGCGCGCGCCGTGATCCAGCAGCGACTGGATACCCATCTTCCAGTCTTTTTCGACCGCGCGCATCATCGGTGTGAATCCGTCGGGGTCGGCCAGATTCGGGTCGGCGCCTGCGGCCAGTAAAGCGCGTAGTCCGTCGATGTTGCGAACATTGGCGCACATTTCAAGCGCCGAGCCGGATCCGTCCGCTAATCTGGCGTTCGGATCCGCGCCCAGACCCAGCAGCAGTGCCAGACAGCGATTGGCTCCCACGTCGGCGGCTTCGATCAATGGGGGAATGCCGAGCACCGACGGCTGGTCGCGCAGTTCGGGGTGCGCATTGAGCAGGGCCTCCACTGCACGCAAGTCATCACGCCCGATTCGGCTGGACAGCAACTCGCGCGTCGATAAGGGCGGTAGCAACGCGCGCTCGGCCGGTTCCAGTGCGGCAGCCATCCGATGCAGCCATGCGACATCGCCGCAATCGCCTTGCAGCATCGCGAGCGATCGCTGCTCCGCCAGGTCGGCCTCCGATTTGGGCGCGTGCCAGACCAGCGGCTCACGCAAGTCGCCACCCATCAGGGTCATGCAGTCACCGCGATGCACGCCGGCCAGGAACATCAGCTTCAGCGGATCGACAGCTTGTCGACGTCGCTGGCACCAGTCGGCGTAGCGTATCGCGGTCGTGATCGCAGTGCTGCAGGCATTCACATTGGTTTCGCGCTTGCTTGAGTAAATCAGGAAGTAAGCGCTGCGCCACAAGTCCGATCCGGGTTTCAGTTGCTGTCGAAGCGTACCAGCATGGCAACTGAGCAAGTGGATGAATGGCAGTACGCCGTCTGCAGAGGACGATCGATGAACCCGGCTGGCTAGATCCGCCGTTATCCAGCTCAACAAGTGCTGCGTTGACACAAAGCCGCCGCGCGCGTCCGAGACGGAAACCGCGTGCATGTTTTGCCTGAAGAACTCGCCATGCTCGGCAGATACCATTCCGTGAATGCAGAGCAAGAAGTGTGCGCCGGAGCCGGCTTCGCTGGTCAGCCGAGATACCGCTTCAAACGCTGATACCCCCGGGCAGTCCTTGTCGACGTTCACTACCGTTGGCGCCAGCGAAGTGGCGGAGACAACCTTGTCCAGGAAATTCACCATCTCGGTCGAGGGGGCGCTGCCATGCAGCACCAGCAACCGGGATTGTTCCGGAATGTAGATAGCGGGTTGCGTCTCGCGTTTTGGGCGAGCCGATGACGGAGGGATACCTCGCATGACACTCCCCGGCAAACGCCCGCGATGAAACCCACCGAGGGCAAGATGCCGCTAGGTCGCCTGTACTTGGAGCGAGTTCGCCTTTCAGAACGGTATGCCCTGCCCCGCAGTGCGTTCGCGCTGTACTAGCTGCCGGTCCGGCACCGGGTCTTCATGCCGCTGCAGCGAAGGCCGGCTGTCCGGCGCGCGCTGCAGCATCCGCAACTCGTCGCCGACGATCTCGGTCGTATGGCGCTCGATGCCATCCTTGCCGGTCCATTTGCGTGTCTGGAGATGGCCTTCGATATAGACCAGCGCGCCTTTCTTCAGGTGCTGCTGCGCCAGTTCGGCGAGCCGCTTGTACAGCACTACCCGGTGCCATTCGGTTGCGTCGCGCCTTGCACCGGTGGACTTGTTCTTCCACGCCTCGCTGGTCGCCACCGACAGGTGGGCCACCGGTTCGCCGCTGTTCATCGTGCGCACGTCCGGGTCATGCCCGAGGTGCCCGATCAGCAAAGCCTTGTTCAACGTTCCAGTCATCGTGATGTCCTTGGTTTTTCATGCGGTATTGCGTGTCTCGATGGCCCCGCGCTTCCCGCGCGGGCGCTGCCTTTCATCAGGCCGGCAGCGGCTGTTCGCCTTCGTGCCGGCTCTCGAGTGTCGCCTTGCGCTGGTCCTTGGCCTGCGTGAACTCGTCGAGCGCCGCCAGGTCTTGCAACGCATTCGCCGCCCGATAGGCATGCGCGAACGCGCGATACAGCTCATCCAGCGTATCCGCGGTGGCGATCGCTTCCAGCAGCCCCTGCCGCTGCGCGTCATGCAGGCCGATGCGCACCGGCTCTAGCGCGCCGCTGTCGAGCCAGGCCAGCAGCTCGCGTCCCATGTGCTCATCAGGCCGCAGGATCATGCCGTCGAACAGCCGCGTCCTGTCCTTGCCGACATGCGCCAGATGCTGGCTGTCGAGCTCCATGAAGATGGTGAACTCGTACTCGATGCCGTCGCGCATCACCGGCGCAAGGCCGATCTTGCGTACCACCTGGCGACCGGTGCGCTCGTCTTTTTCCTGCACATAGTCGGTTTTGGCGCGCATGGTCGCGATCACATGGCAGGGGCTTTGCAGCATCGCCTCGACCAGTGCATTGTGCTCGGGTGTCACTTGCCGCCATGCCTGCCAGCTGTTGCCTGATCGATCGGCGATCTTGCCGTGCCGATCCAGCGAGCCGCCTTCGCCCGTCCATGCATGCGACAGGCTGTCAACGATGATGGTCTGCACGCCCGCATCTTCCAGCGCATGGATAGCCTCGATGTAACGTGCCGGCGTATAGGGCGGCGTCAGAGACAGCACGTCATAGCCTTCGGGCAGCAGATCCGCATACAGGTCGCCACTGCCATGTTCGGTGTCGATCAGGCCGATGGCGCCGCTCATGCCGCTCAGCCCATGGGCAATCAGCAATGCCGAGTAAGTCTTGCCACTGCCAGCCGGGCCGGACATGCCCAGCCGCAGCTTCGCACGGCACTTGGTTGCGCGATGAATTTCGAATGCTTTCATTGTCGGTTTCCGTCGATATCGTCTTGTTGAAAATGCCTGAACAGGATTTGACCGGCAAGTTGGCAAAACGATCTCGGCATCGCCGAATTTTTGTGCATGACAAGACCGGGCAGCGCTGGCGCACTGCCCGTGCAATCCATCGACCCGTCAGTCGCGCGGGACGCGCGCTCAGCCCTGACTCATGCCTTCTTCAGCAGGAAGCCGCCAATGGCCACCGGCCCGTTGTTGGCTGCCACCAACCTGAATGCGCCGGCAAGTTCCGCGGGCGCATTGCCGCTACCGCCCGCGGCCACCGGTCCGAAGAAGCGTCCTGACAATGCGCCCGACAGGATTTCGTTGGATGCGGAACCCGTGAAGTAATTCGCGAATTGCGCGCTGCTGATGCTGACCGTCGTCGTCAGCACCACCGGCACCGGATCCTGCATGCCTTCGTCGATGCGAGTCTGCGTGATGGTCAGCCTGACCGTGCGCGCGGCGAAATCCACGATCGCTTCGACGTCACCGGCGATCGGATAAGAGTCCTGTGTCGGGTCATAGCTCCACCATCCCTTCAGGTAGCCGATGTAGCGTGCCGTGCCCGTGCTCGGTACCGACGCCGGCGGTGTCACCTGGCCGAAGGCGACGAAGCCGCGCCTGGCCTTGTTGTGTTCCCACGTACCTCCCCATTCCGCGATGCCAACCGTATCCTGCGTGATCCACGATGCGAGGTTCGCGTACTGGTAGCTCCAGTCATGAAAATTGCGGAAGCCCTTGAACCCGGGGTAGGGTACGCCGCGCCCGTTTGGCGGAACCACCGGATTGCCGTTGGCATCCGCATGGTCGCCGGCATCGGTCGCGCCGTCTTCATGCAGCCGGGTCGCGAATGCGTTATCGGGCAGCGTACCGCCGCGGCGCCAGTCACCGGCGAAATTCTGCACGCCATCGCTCTCTCTCTGCGGGCACGCCATCGCATCCGACGGGCAGCGTATATCGTCGGTGCGGGGGAAGTAGGCATTGTTCGCGTAATGCGCTTGCGTACCGGCCTTGCCCTTGCGCGCAAAGTCGAAGAAGCCGAGGTCGCTCGATGGTGGCAGTGGCGTGGTCGTGATCTTGCCATCGGCATCCATCTGTACGCGTCCTGGTTGCGTGAGGAAGGTCTCGATGATGGTCGGTCGCTCGGTCGCTCCGTCCCATGACAGGCCGAGATTGCTCAGCACCAGCGCCACATCGTTCACGAGACCGGTGGCGTCGCGCTTGACGCGGATGTCGGCCAGGCCGCCGGTCGCGGGCTGCAGGCCGAAGGCGACTGCCGGTGTGTCATTCGGTAACACGAGGTCATTGGTCGATACCGCATACACCTGCACGCTGGACGCGGTCAGCGCAATGCCGCTGTCGGTCCGCAAGATCGTACTGCCCGTGCATTGGGCGCCGACTTCGGCGCAGCTCATCATCGTGGTGCCGCCCGATTCCGGCCTGATGACGGTTCCGCTGCCGCCTGCTCCTCCACCGCCGCCGCTGCCACAGCCAGCCAGCAGCAACAGCGCGGCCAGAACGGCCCCGCCTCCGGCCCTGCTCCTGTCAATGCAAACGCTCATGCTCGCTCCCCGTTCCCTGGTCAATGAATGCGCCGCCGGTATCTGCCGGCATGGCCATTCGAGAACTTAGGGAAGGGGAGAAGTGCCTTATTGAGCACTGACAAGCGACGCAACGCCGATGGAATGCGGCGTGCACGGTCTTTACGCCGTCACAAGCTTTCTCAGGCGGGCATCACGCGCATCGCCGATTCGCGCGCAGCATGCCAGTCACACAGCTGCTCAGGCCGCATCGGCCGGCCGATCAGATAGCCCTGAGCGAGCCCGCAGCCGAGGTCGCGCAGCATGCTGAAGGCGCCGGGGTTCTCGATGCCCTCGGCCACCGTCTCCACACCGAGCTTTTGCCCCAGCGCGAGCACGGTCTCGGCGATTGCCAGCGAGCGCTGGTCGGAGTCGATATGGGTGACAAAGGCCTTGTCGACCTTTAGCTTGTCGATTGGCAGCTGTGCCAGGTGGCTGAGGCTGGAATAGCCGGTGCCGAAGTCATCCAGCGCCACGCGCAGCCCGAGTTCCTTCAGCCACACCAACGTGCGTGTGGCTTCCTCGATGCGGCTCATCACCGTCGTCTCGGTCACCTCCAGTTCAAGGCAGCTCGGGTCCATCGTGCTGTTGTCCAGCGCCGCCATCAACCGATCGCGGAAGTCGGGTGAGCGGAACTGCATCGGTGACACATTCACCGCGATCCTGAACTCGGGCAGGCCGGCGTGCCGCCATTGCTCATGCTGCCGGCAGGCTTCCCGGATCACCCATTCGCCGATCTGGTGGATCAGCCCGCTGGCCTCGGCGGCAGCGATGAAATCGCCCGGCATCAGCTCGGCGCCGTCGGGCTGGCGCCAGCGGATCAGTGCCTCGACGGCTGACAGCTTGCCGCTGCGCATATCGATCACGGGCTGGTAGGCCAGCTCGAAGTCTTCGTCATGCAGGCTGCGCCGCAGCCGCTGTTCGAGCGCGAATACGTTTGCGGTATTGCTGCGTATCTCCTCGGAGAAGTACTGGTAATTGTTGCGGCCGCGGCTTTTTGCGTGGTACATCGCTGCGTCGGCACGCCGTATCAGCAGGTCGATGTCATTGCCGTCATCGGTGTACAGGCTGATGCCTATCGACGGCGAGGTATGCAGCTCCAGCGATTCGATCAGATACGGTTCCGACAGCCGCTGCAGCAGGTGCGACGCAATGCTTTCCAGGTGCGCATCCGAATGCAGCTCGGTCAGCACCGCGACGAACTCATCGCCGCCGAGCCTCCCCACCAGGTCGCTGGAACGCACGCCGGTCTTCAGCCGCCGCGCGACCTCTTGCAGCATCAGGTCGCCGGTGCGATGCCCGTAGGTGTCATTGATGGGCTTGAAGCGGTCGAGGTCGAAGAACATGACCGCCAGCTTGTGCCTGTGCCGGCGCGCACCGCCGATCAGTTGCGCGCCGATTTCATAGACCAGTGCGCGATTGGGCAAGCCTGTCAGCGGGTCGTGCTGCGCGGCGTGACGCAGTCTTTCTTCGGCGCGCTTGCGCTCGGTGATGTCGGACACAAAGCTCACGCCCATGCGCCCCTCGGCCGTGTCGGTGGCCGTGATCAACGCCTCGATCGGGAACAGCTCGCCATTCTTGCGCCGACCCTTCAGGTCGAGGCCGTGCATCATCGGCCGCTCCTTCGGTGCAGCAAGGAAGGATTGCCGGTGCCGCGCATGGGCCGCGCGCTGCGGCAGATCCACCAGCATCTCGATCGGCTCGCCAAGCAATTCGCCTTCGTCATAGCCGAACATCTTGTGGGCCGCCCTGTTGGCGATGCATATGGTGCCGTCGCTGTTGACACCGAAAATGCCCTGTGACGAGGATTCGAGTAGCGCACGCATCGTGGTCTCGTTCAGCTCGATATTGCGCTTCGCATCATGGAGCGACGCCAGCAGCTCTACGCGCCGGTCGCGCGCACGCTTGAAAACTTCACCGACGATGCCAAACACCAGCGCATCGATGCTGAAGATCACGATCAGCGCCAAATCGGCCGGCCGCGCAATCTTGAAACTGTAAGGCGGCTCGATAAAGAAATAGGTAGATATCAGCACGCTGACAGCACAGGTGAACAGGGCCAGCCGCAAGCCTCCGTACAACGCCGAAATCGCCGTGGCGAGGAAGTACACGGCCACCGGGCCGACGTACTGCATGACGGGCAGCAAAAGCAGCCGCAAGCCAGTCAGCCCCGCGATCAGCAACAGCATCATCAGATAGGGCTTGAGGCGAATCAGTTTTTCCATCGAGGGATGGAGTGCCGACGATCGGCAAAGTTCAGGCCGGTTGGCCATGCTGCCCCGGCGAATGAGGGGGGCGGCGGCTATAATCGCAACTTTGCTGCCTTGCAGCGCGGCACCCCCGAATTCCCCATCCCATGCAATCCAGACACAAAGAAAACATCGTCCAGCTGTTCGCCGACGCCGTTGCGTCACTGCTGGCTGGCACCGAGCTGGCCGCGCCCGCGATTACGCTGGAGCGCCCGCGCGACCCGTCGCATGGCGACCTCGCCTGCAACATCGCGATGCAGCTGGCCAAGCCACTGAAGAAAAATCCGCGCGAGCTGGCGCAGGGCCTGGCCGATGCGGTGATGGCCAACCCGGCCCGTCAGGGCTTGCTCGACGCGGTCGAGATCGCCGGCCCCGGCTTCATCAACCTGCGCGTTGCGCTTGCCGCCAAGCAGGACGTGGTGCGACGCGTGTTCATCGATGCGCAGTGCTATGGCATGTCGAACGACGGTGCCGGCAAGAAAGTACTGGTCGAGTTCGTGTCCGCCAATCCTACCGGCCCGCTGCATGTCGGCCATGGCCGCCAGGGCGCGCTTGGTGATGCGATCTGTTCACTGCTCGAGGCGCAAGGCCATGAAGTGCTGCGCGAGTTCTATTACAACGATGCCGGCGTGCAGATCGCGACGCTGGCCACGTCTGTGCAGGCGCGCGCGCTGGGCAAGAAGCCCGGTGATGCGGACTGGCCCGAGTCCGCGTACAACGGCGACTACATTGCCGACATCGCGGCTGACTTCCTCGCGAAAAAGACCGTTTCCGCTGCCAATGGCGAGCCAGTGACCGCCAGCGGCGATGTGAACGACATCGAGTCGATCCGCCGCTTCGCGGTGACCTACCTGCGCCATGAGCAAGACCTCGATCTGCAAGCCTTCGGCGTTCGCTTCGATAACTACTACCTCGAATCCTCGCTCTACACCGACGGCAAGGTCGATGCCGCGGTCGATGCGCTGAACAAGGCCGGCAAGACCTTCGAGCAGGATGGCGCGCTGTGGTTGAGGAGCACCGACTACGGCGACGACAAGGACCGCGTGATGAAGAAGTCCGACGGTACCTACACCTACTTTGTGCCCGATGTCGCGTACCACATCACCAAATGGCAGCGCGGCTACCAGAAAGTGATCAACATCCAGGGCAGCGACCACCACGGCACCATTGCGCGCGTGCGCGCCGGCCTGCAGGGCGTCGGTGCCGGCATACCGCAAGGCTACCCCGACTACGTGCTGCACAAGATGGTCACCGTGATGAAGAACGGCGAGGAGGTGAAGATCTCCAAGCGCGCCGGCTCCTACGTGACCCTGCGCGACCTGATCGAATGGTCGGCCGGCGAGGGTGCCAACGGCACCGATGCCAATGGCCAGCGCGACCTGACGCGTGGCCGCGATGCGGTGCGCTTCTTCCTGATCTCGCGCAAGGCCGATACCGAATTCGTGTTCGACGTTGACCTTGCATTGGCGCAGTCTGACGAGAATCCGGTGTACTACGTGCAGTATGCGCATGCGCGTATCTGCTCGGTGCTCGCGCAATGGGCCGCGACCGGTGGCGATGAGGCGAAGCTGAAGGATGTCGACCTGTCGCCGCTGGTCGCGCCGCGCGAAGCCAGCCTGTTGGCACGGCTGGCCGAATTCCCCGAAATGCTGGCCAAGGCTGCCGACGAAATGGCGCCGCATCAGGTCGCGTTCTACTTGCGCGACCTCGCCGGCGAATTGCACAGCTACTACAATGCAGAGCGTGTGCTGGTCGATGACGAAGCCCTGAAACTGGCGCGACTCGCGCTGCTGCTGGCCACGCGCCAGGTGCTGCGCAATGGCCTGCAACTGATCGGCGTTTCGGCGCCTGCGAGAATGTGAAGACTGCGTCGACCTGTCGGAAGAACCAACGCATGCGTGACACGCACTTGGTGCGCGGCCGCCAGCGCGGCGGCACGCTCGCCGGCCTGATCGTCGGCCTCATCATCGGCCTGCTGGTCGCGGTGGGCGTTGCAATGACCATCATGAAGTCGCCGCTGCCCTTCGTCGACAAGCTCGGCAAGCAGGCACAGCCGGCCGGCGAGCTCGGCGACCCGAACAAGACCCTGCCCGGTGCTGCCCGCGAGCGCCGCGAGCGCATGGATGACGACGCTGCGCCCGTCACGCCGCCGGCACCGCCCGCCCCGCCTGCACCTGCGCCGGCGGCAAGAAAGCCGGCCGAGCCCGCAGTACCGGCCGTCACGGCGCCGCCAAAGGACAATGCGGCCGGCAGCGGCACGGCCCGCGCCGACAAGGCTGCTCCGCCCGTGGCCGCGCCGCCGGCGACAGCGGCTGCGCCAGCTTCCCCGGCATCAGCCGGCAGCGGCGACGCGTTCACCTACTATCTGCAGGCCGGCGCTTTCCGTGAATTGCCCGATGCCGAGGCGACCAAGGCCCGGCTGGCGATGATGGGCGTGGCAGCGACCATCGCCGAGCGCAAGTCCGAGATCGGCACGCTGTACCGCGTGCGCGTGGGCCCGTTCGCCGATGTCGACGCGATGAATCGCGCGCGCGTGCGTCTGTCCGATAATGGCGTTGATGCGGCAGTCGTGCGCGTCCCCAAATAAAATTATGTGCGTCCAAGCCGCGGCTCGTAAAGATTCGCAAGCGGAGCACTGGCCGTCAGTATCCCGTATCACACTGACCGGGTTGCTCCCCCGGCCAGCCCGGACAAAACTTCGAACAACCTGGATAGAGGAACCCCATGCGACTCCTGCAACGCCTGTTTGCCATTGCCTGCTTCGGACTGATCGCTGCCGCGGCCACTGCGGCGCCGAATGCGCCCGTCGAAGGCCAGGAATACATCCGCCTGCCGCAGCCCGTCCCTACCGACAGCGGCAAGAAGGTCGAGGTGATGGAGTTCTTCTGGTACAACTGCCCGCACTGCTTCCAGTTCGAGCCTCACCTGGCCGAATGGATCAAGAAGCAGGGCGACCGTATCGTGATGAAGCGCGTACCTGTCGGCTTCCGCGAATCCTTCGTGCCGCAGCAAAAGCTGTACTACACGCTGGAGGCGATGAATCGCCTCGACCTGCACCGTGCCGTGTTCGACGCCATCCATACCGGGCGCCAGAAGCTTGATCGCGAAGAGCAGATCTTCGCCTTCATCGAGAAGCAGGGCGTGGACATGAAGAAGTTCACCGACACCTTCAACTCGTTCAGCGTGCAGTCGAAAGTGGGTCGCGTCGCGCAGCTGCAGCAGAGCTTCCGCATCGACGGCGTGCCGACCGTGGCCATCGACGGCCAGTACATCACGTCGCCGTCCATCGTTGGCCAGACCATGCGCGGTGCATCCGAGGCGCAGATGAATGCGGCGACACTGCAAGTGATGGATGCGCTGGTCGCGAAGAAGAAGTAATTCACGTCATGGCGGCAGCTTGCGTCGCCTGGTGTGTCATTCCATGACGAGCCCGCATTGAAGCGCGTCTTCATCACCGGTGCGTCCAGCGGCCTCGGCGAGGCGCTGGCGCGCGAGTACGCGTCGCGCGGCGCTCGTCTCGGCCTGCTGGCGCGGCGCAGTGACAAACTGCAGGCGCTGGTCGCCAGCCTGCCCAATCCTGCGCTGCATCTGTGCTACGCCGTCGACGTCAACGACCATGCAGCGCTGGCCGCAGCGGCTGAAGATTTCATCACCCGCACCGGCGGTGCCGATGTCGTGATCGCGAATGCTGGTGTGTCCTTTGGCACGCTGACCGGGCGCGAAGGCGATATTGCCGTCATCGAGCGCATCCTGCAGACCAATGTGGTGGCCACGGCCGCCACCTTCGCACCGTTCATCGCCACCATGAAGGCGCAGGCTGCTGCCGGTTCCAATGACTTGCGGCTGGTCGGCATGGCCAGCGTGGCTGGCATCCGCGGCCTGCCGGGCGCCGAGGCCTACAGCGCATCGAAGGCGGCCGTCATCAGTTACTGTGAGTCGCTGCGCGTCGAATTGCGCAGCCACGGCATACGGGTGGTGACGATTGCGCCCGGCTACATCGACACGCCGATGACGCGGGTGAACACCTACCGCATGCCTTTCCTGATGTCGGCCGAACGCTTCGCGCGCAGCGCAGTCCGGCTGATCAACGCCGGCCGCAGCTATGCGGTGATCCCGTGGCCGATGCGCATCGTGTCCTGGGCCTTGCGACTGATGCCGAACTGGTTGTTCGATGCAGCGTTTGCGCGCGCACCGCACAAGCCTTCGGTACACGATATCGAAGGTCGCGCCTCCGAATGAACGAGGGCATGGCAATGCAAGCGACGGTGACCCCGCCAGCGCTGGTTGATGCGATCGGTACGACGCACACGCCGGTGTCTGCAGCCGACACGCCACGCATCGTGTCGCTGGTTCCGTCCGTCACCGAACTGATCTGTGAGCTTGGCCTTGTGCACTGGCTGGTCGGTCGCACAGGTTTCTGCATTCATCCCGCTGATGTGCTGGCATCGGTTGCCAAGGTCGGCGGCACCAAGGACGTCAACCTCGGCAAGCTGCGCAAGCTGAAGCCCACGCATGTGGTGGTCAATATCGACGAGAATGAAAAGCCGACCGTCGATGAGATCGCGAGCTTCGTGCCGAACATCATCGTTACGCATCCGCTGGCACCGGAAGACAATCTGCCGTTGTATCGGCTGCTGGGCGCCATCTTTGGTGTGGATGTACGTGCCGAAGCCCTGTGCGCGCAGCTCGAGGCCGAACTCGCGCTGACGCGCGCGATGGCAGCCGAGCGCAGGGCCTCCAGTGATGCAGGCAAACGCGTGCTCTATTGCATCTGGCAAGACCCGTGGATGACGGTGTCGCGCGACACCTACATCGCGCGCATGCTGGCATTGATCGGTTGGCAGCAATGGCAGGCGCCGTCCGACGCGCGCTATCCGGCTTTCCGCTGGAGCGACGAGATCGTGCGCGAGGTCGATGAAGTACTGCTGTCCAGCGAGCCCTATCGCTTCACGGATGACCATGCGGATGCGCTCGAGCGCCAACTCGGCAAGCCGGTGCGCGTGGTCGATGGCGAAATGCTGTCCTGGTACGGCAGCCGCGCGATTGCGGGGCTGCGCTACCTGCGCGAGTTGGCAGCCGGCTGAACGCCTGCTTGTCGCCGTGAAGATTTTCCCGATCGGGAAAATATCGGCCGAATTGCACAAATACCAGGCAAATTTTCCCGATCGGGAAATTGAGCAAGCTTCATCCGCGCACAAAGCGCAACACGCCGTCCTTGCCTTCTTCCCGTTTCAGCTCGCCTGCATACCAGAGCCGGTGCAGGTGCGCGAGCGCCTCGCCCATCGCGAACGTCAGCTGGTGCGTGTCCAGCTCGCGCTTGAACATCAGCGGTACGATGTCGGCGGCCGATTGCGGCGTCGCACAGGCGACCCTTACCTCGTCGAGCCGCTCCGCATGATGCGCCTGCAGCTGCGCGATGCGCTTGTGCAGGCCGCGGAAGGGCTTGCCATGCGAGGGCAGCACCAGCGTATCTTCCGGCAGCGGCAGGAATTTTTCGAGCGAAGACAGGTACTGGCCGACCGCATCCGCTTCCGGCTCGACCGCAAACACCGAGGTATTGGTCGAGATCCGCGGCAGCACCATATCGCCGGAAATCAGCACGCCGAGTTCCGCGCAATACAGCGCCGCATGCTCGGGCGAGTGGCCGGTACCGGTGATCACGCGCCACGCGCGGCCGCCAATTTGCAGCGGACGGCTTTCTTCGATCCTCAGGAAATGCTCGGGTACGCGCGGCACCAGCGTCGTGTAATACGCCTTGCGTCCTTCCAGCTGTGCCAGCCGAACCGGGTCGGTCAGGCCGTGGCGCTGAAAGTGCGGCACCATCGCCGGGCCATCGGCGCCCGGCAGCGATGCGGCCATCATGCGGGCAAAGCCGTATTCACCGACCGTCATCGCCAGCGGCGCATTCCAGCGCTCGCAGAGCCAGGCCGACAGGCCCACATGGTCCGGGTGGCAGTGGGTCGCGATCACGCGGCGCACCGGCTTGCCCTGCAACGCGTTCGCGATCACCTGTTCCCATGCCGCGCGCGTGTCGTCGGTCGCGATGCCGCAATCCACCACGGTCCAGCTATCGCCATCGTCCAGCAACCACAGGTTGATATGGTTCAGCGCGAATGGCAGACCCATGCGTATCCAGCGCACGCCGCTTGCCAATTCGATAGCGTTGCCGGTTTCGGGCAGCGTGTCGCCCAACGGGTAATGGAGCTCGGATTCGAGTGGATTCATCAGGTTTGCTGCGGGGTTTGCAATTGCGCCGGTGACGCCTACAATAGCCGCTGATTGACGTTTACGTAAACGTCCATTCTACAGGGCCCGGGCGGGCGCTGCCGGTTGCGGATCATCCCCGCCCGGCCTGCACGACCGGTGGAGCGACGACGGAGACCATGGCGACCTACACCATCACCGAATTGGCGCGCGAGTTCGACATCACGCCGCGCGCGATCCGTTTCTATGAAGACCAGGGCCTGATCAGCCCGCGCCGCGAGGGCACCGGCGGCCGCACGCGTGTCTATGGCGCGCGCGATCGCACACGCCTGAAGCTCACCTTGCGCGGCAAGCGCCTCGGTCTGACCCTGTCCGAGATCAAGGACCTGGTCGACATGTACGAGTCGCCGAAGGATTCGACCGCCCAGCTCGCCAGTTTCCTCGAAGTGCTCGCCCGCCACCGCGAAGCGCTCGAGCAGCAACGCGAAGATATCGAGGTCACGCTGGCCGAGATCGCCGCGCACGAGGAGCAGTGCCGCAGCATGCTCGACGGCGGCGGTTCGTCGCCGAAGAAAAGTCCGTCACGGCGCGCTGCCTGATCCCGACCCATGCATCGCGCGCTGCACGCAGCCGAAACCAGCCGCAAGATCCCGCTAGAACAACCACGGTGAACAAGACGCCGACACTGGAGAGACTGAAGATGATCGATTTGCCCGGACTCACTTTCGACCATGGTGAAGACATCGCCGCACTGCGCGATGCAGTGCGCCAGTTTGCCGAGAGCGAGATTGCGCCACGCGCGGCCGAGATTGACCGCACCGACCAGTTCCCGATGGACCTGTGGCGCAAGATGGGCGAACTCGGCCTGCATGGCATCACGGTGCCCGAGGCTTATGGCGGCAGCGACCTCGGCTATCTGGCGCATATCATCGCGATGGAAGAGATCTCGCGTGCATCGGCATCGGTCGGCCTGTCCTATGGCGCGCACTCGAACCTGTGCGTGAACCAGATCCGCCGCAACGGCAGCGAAGAGCAGAAGCAGAAATACCTGCCGAAGCTGATTAGCGGCGAGCACGTGGGCGCGCTCGCAATGTCCGAGCCGAACGCCGGTTCCGACGTCGTCAGCATGAAGCTGCGCGCCGACTTCAAGGGCGACCGCTGGGTACTGAATGGCAGCAAGATGTGGATCACCAATGGCCCCGATGCCGACGTGCTGGTGGTCTATGCGAAGAACGATATCGAGGCCGGCCCGCGCGGCATCACCGCCTTCCTGATTGAAAAGGGCTTCAAAGGCTTCTCGGTCGCGCAAAAGCTCGACAAGCTCGGCATGCGCGGCTCGCATACCGGCGAACTGGTGTTTCAGGATTGCGAAGTACCGGCCGAAAACGTGCTGGGGGGCCTCGGTCGCGGCGTCAATGTGCTGATGTCCGGTCTCGACTATGAGCGTGCGGTACTGTCCGGTGGCCCGCTGGGCATCATGCAGGCCTGCATGGATGTGGTCGTGCCCTATGTGCACGAGCGCAAGCAGTTCGGCCAGCCGATCGGCGAGTTCCAGCTCATGCAAGGCAAGCTGGCCGACATGTATTCGACGATGATGGCCTGCAAGGCCTATGTGTATGCGGTAGGCGAGGCCTGCGACCGTGCGACCTCGCCGGAACAGGTGCGCGCGCTGCGCAAGGATGCGGCCGGCGCGATCCTGTACTCGGCCGAGAAAGCGACGTGGATGGCCGGCGAGGCGATACAGGCGCTCGGTGGCAATGGCTACATCAATGAATATGCGCCGGGCCGCTTGTGGCGCGATGCAAAGCTGTACGAGATCGGCGCCGGCACCAGCGAGATCCGGCGCATGCTGATTGGCCGCGAGCTGTTTGGCGAAACAGCCTGATACCGACCTTCACGACAAGGATCCCATGCAGCACTTCCCGAAACTGCTGTCATCGCAAATCGCGTTCGATATCGCGCGCGTGATCATGGACGGCTTCGACAAGCACTATCGCTTGTTCCGTCAGTCCAGCCAGGCCGCGCGCCGCCACTTCGAGAACCTGACGTGGAAGCAGGCGCAGGCCGAGGCGCGCGAGCGCATCGCGTTCTACGACCGTCGCGTGCAGGAATGTGTGCAGGCGCTGGAAGACGAGTACGACGAGGCCGAGCTGACTGACGCCGTCTGGCGCGAGGTGAAACTGCATTACATCGGCATGCTGACCGAGCACAGCCAGCCGGAGCTGGCCGAGACCTTCTTCAATTCGGTCTGCTGCAACATCCTGCACCGTACCTACTTCAACAACGACTTCATCTTCGTCTGGCCGACCATCTCCACCGAGTACATCGAGCCGCGCGAAGGCGTGCCCGCCTACCGTGTCTATTACCCGGGCCGCGACGGCCTGCGCAGCTCGTTGCGCCGCGTGATCACCAATTTTCAGTTCAACGGCAAGTTCGCCGACCTCGAGCGCGATGTCGCGATGGTCGAGGCGCGGCTGCATCTGCTGCTGGGCGGCAGCGCGCCCGAAGCCAACCACCAGATCCAGGTGCTGGCCAGCCCGTTCTTCCGCAACAAGGGCGCTTACATCGTCGGTCGGCTGATCAATGGTAATCAGTCGCATGGCTTCGTGATACCGGTACTGCACAGCCGCAGCGGCGAAATGTATCTGGACACCGTGCTGACCGATACCAGCCAGCTGACGCTGCTGTTCTCGTTCACGCGCGCCTACTTCCTGGTCGACATGGAAGTGCCGTCGGCCTATGTGAAATTCCTGCGCACCATCCTGCCGAACAAGCCGCGCTCCGAGATCTACACAGTGCTCGGCCTGCACAAGCAGGGCAAGGCCGCGTTCTACCGCGACTTCCTGCACCACCTCGCGAATTCGTCGGACAACTTCGCGGTCGCGCCCGGTATCCGCGGGCTGGTGATGGTGGTGTTCGCACTGCCGTCCTTCCCCTACGTGTTCAAGGTCATCAAGGACCAGTTCCCGGCGCCGAAGGAAACCACGCGTGAACTCGTGAAGGAAAAGTACCTGCTGGTCAAATACCACGACCGCGTTGGCCGCATGGCCGATACGCTCGAGTATTCGAACGTCGCCTTCCCGCGCTCGCGCTTTTCGGACGAGCTGCTGGCCGAACTGAAACAAGTCGCACCATCGCTGATCGAAGAAGACCGCGACCAGGTAATCGTGAAGCACCTGTACATCGAACGCCGGATGACGCCGCTGAACATCTGGCTGACCGATGCCGAGAAGGCCGGCGACGAGCAGAAGCTCGAGCATGGCGTCCGTGAGTACGGCAATGCGATCAAGGACCTGGTCGCGGCGAACATCTTCCCCGGCGACATGTTGTACAAGAATTTCGGCGTCACGCGTCAGGGCCGCGTCGTGTTCTACGACTATGACGAAATCGAGTACATCACCGACTGCAATTTCCGCGACATACCACCGCCGCGCAATGAAGAAGACGAGATGGCCAGCGAGCCCTGGTACCACATTGCGAAGAATGATGTGTTTCCTGAGCAGTTCAGCGTCTTTCTGCTTGGGAACCCCAAGGTCAGGCAGTACTTCATGAAGCACCATGCGGAGCTGCTGACCGCTGACTACTGGAACCAGCGCAAGCAGGCCATCATCGACGGGCAGGTGCCCGACACCTTCCCGTACCCGCAGGAGATCCGTTTCATTCATCAGAACGGCGTCGCCGCTGCCGCCGCGCCTGAACCAGCAGCGAAGGCGGCCTGAACCGCCGCGCTACCTATCCAATTCGGCAATCCCAGACATACACCAGGAGAAACAGATGCAAGACCCTATCGTCATCGTCGGCGCAGCACGTACCCCGATGGGCGCCTTCCAGGGCGATTTCTCATCGCTGTCCGCGCATGAGCTCGGTGCTGTCGCGATCCGCGCTGCCGTCGAGCGTGCAGGTATTGCCGCCGACGTCGTCAACGACGTCATCTTCGGTAACTGCCTGATGGCGGGGCAGGGCCAGGCACCGGCGCGGCAGGCCGCGATACGCGGCGGCATACCGGTGTCGGCTGGCGCGGTCACGCTGTCGAAGATGTGCGGCTCCGCGATGCAGGCCACGATCTACGGTTTTGACTCGCTGCTGTCCGGCACCAACGACGTCGTCGTCACCGGCGGCATGGAGTCGATGACGAATGCACCCTACCTGATCCCGAAGGCACGCGGCGGCTACCGCATCGGCCACGGCATGATGTATGACCACATGATGCTTGACGGCCTCGAAGATGCGTATGACAAGGGTCGCTCGATGGGCACCTTCGCCGAAGAATGCGCGGCCACCTATCAGTTCACGCGCGACGCACAGGATGCGTATGCGATCGAATCGGTGAAGCGCGCGCAGGCGGCAACCGCTGATGGTTCGTTCCAGTGGGAGATCGCGCCGGTGACCGTGGCCGGCAAGGGTGGCGAAGTCGTGATCGACAAGGATGAGGGCCCGCTGAAGGCGCGCCTCGACAAGATTCCGGCGCTGAAGCCGGCGTTCAAAAAGGATGGCACGATCACCGCTGCGTCATCGTCATCGATCAATGACGGCGCTGCTGCGCTGGTGCTGATGCGTGAATCGACCGCGAAGCAGCTGGGCGCAACGCCAATCGCAAAGATCCTTGCACACACCCGTCACTCACAGGCGCCCAATCTGTTCACCACCGCACCGGTCGGCGCGATCGACAAGCTGTACAAGAAGACCGGTTGGAGCACGAAGGAAGTCGACCTGTTCGAGGTCAACGAAGCCTTCGCGGCTGTGGCGATGGCCGCGATGCGCGACCATGGCATCCCGCACGACAAGATCAATATTCACGGCGGCGCTTGCGCACTTGGCCATCCGATCGGCGCGTCCGGCGCGCGCATCATCGTCACGCTGCTGGGCGCGCTGAAGAAGACCGGCGGCAAGCGCGGTGTTGCGTCGCTGTGCATCGGCGGCGGCGAGGCAACGGCGCTCGCGCTCGAGATGGTCTGAGGAAGATATTCGCATGAAGACTGCCCTGATCATCGGCGCATCGCGTGGCATCGGCCACGAGTTCGTGCGCCAGTTGCTGGCGGACGGCTGGAAGGTGTTCGCGACCGCGCGCGATGCTGCGTCGCTCGACATGCTGAAGTCCGAAGGCGCACTGCCGCTGAAGCTGGATGTGACGAAATCCGAATCCGTGGCCGCCCTCGCATGGACGCTGGATGGCGAGAAGCTAGATCTCGCAGTGTACGTGGCCGGTGTGTTCGGCAACGATGCTGGCGCAGGTCAGGCGCCCACCGATGATGTCTTTGATGCAGTGATGCATGCCAATGTGCGCGGCGCGATGCAGGTTCTGCCGTTGGTGGCGCCCTTCGTCGAGGCGGCCCGGGGCAAGTTTGCGTTCATCACCAGCGGCATGGGCAGCATCAGCGACGCGCAGTCCAGCATGGGCTGGATTTATCGCGCATCGAAAGCGGCACTGAACATGGCGGTGCATTCGGCGCGCCATGATTACCCGCTCATCACGCTGGTCACGATGAATCCGGGCTGGGTGCAGACCGACATGGGCGGCCCCGGCGCGCCGACGTCGGTGCATGACAGCGTGGCGGGCATGCGGCGCGTGATCGATCGCATGACGCCGGCCGAGAGCGGTTCGTTCCAGAGTTACGACGGACGCAAGATGGATTGGTAACCACGAACACTGACCCGATGATCCTGTCCGAACAACACCAGATGATCCGCGACGCACTGCGCGACTTCTCGCAGCAGCAACTCGCACCCAACGCCGCGCAATGGGACCGCGAGCGTCGCTTTCCGAAGGAAGCGCTGCAGCAGCTGGCTGCGCTCGGCGCATTCGGCGTCGCGGTACCGGAAGCGCAGGGTGGCGCCGGCCTCGACTACCTCGCGCTGGCGCTGGTGATCGAAGAAATCGCCGCCGGTGATGGTGGCACCTCGACCATTATCTCGGTCAACAACTGTCCGGTGTGCAGCATCGCAATGAGCTATGCGAATCCTGCACAGCAGCAGCAATGGCTGAAGCCGCTCGCCAGCGGCCGCATGCTCGGTGCGTTCGCATTGACCGAGCCGCATGCCGGCAGCGATGCATCGGCGCTGAAGACCACCGCGCGCCGCGACGGCGACCACTATGTGCTGAATGGCGTAAAGCAATTCATCACCAGCGGCAAGAACGCCGATGTGACCATTGTGATGGCCGTCACTGACAAGGCGGCTGGCAAGCGTGGCATCAGCGCATTCTGGGTGCCGACCGATACGCCCGGTTATATCGTCGCGCGCATTGAGGACAAGCTCGGCCAGCATTCGTCCGACACCGCACAGATCGTTCTTGAAGACTGCCGGATACCGGCGGCCAACCTGATCGCCGACGAGGGCATGGGCTACAAGATTGCGTTGTCCGGTCTGGAAGGTGGTCGCATTGGCATCGCATCGCAGGCGGTTGGCATGGCGCGCGCGGCGTTCGATGCGGCGCTCGTGTATGCGAAGGACCGGCAAAGCTTCGATAAGCCGCTGTTCGAGCATCAGGCCGTGCAATTCAGGCTGGCCGACATGGCCACGCAGATCGAGGCGGCGCGGCAGATGGTCTGGCATGCGGCAGCGATGAAGGATGCCGGTCTGCCCTGCCTGAAGGAAGCGGCGATGGCCAAGCTGTTCGCGACCGAAATGGCCGAGAAGGTGTGCAGCGATGCGATCCAGATCCACGGCGGCTATGGCTATCTGGCGGACTTCCCGGTCGAGCGCATCTACCGCGACGTGCGCGTGTGCCAGATCTATGAAGGCACCAGCGATATCCAGAAGATCCTGATTGGCCGTGCGCTGGCTTGATGCGAAACCCGCCGCAGATTCTCCCGACATTGAACCTCTGACGCATACCTGACCATGGCGAAAAACGACACAAAGTATGACGACAAGGCCTGCCCCTGCGGTGGCAAGGTGTTCGCGACCTGCTGCTGGCCGTACCACTCGGGCGCTAAAGTAGCCGATACCCCGGAAAAGCTGATGCGCGCACGCTACAGCGCCTACGTGACGATGGACGAGGATTACCTGCGCGCGACCTGGCATCCATCGACGCGGCCGGATGACGAGGCGCTGACCTCGCCGTTCCTGAAGTGGCTGGGGCTGGAGATCAAGTCGGCCTCGCAGCAGGGCGAGCAGGGCACCGTGCATTTCGTCGCGCGCTGCCGCGAAGGCGGACGCGGACGGCGGCTGGAAGAGATCAGCCGCTTCGTGTTTGAAGAAGGCCTGTGGTTCTATGTCGACGGCGAATTCGTCGACAAGCGCGGCACTGCGGCGGCGCAGGACCACGAGCATGGGCACGGACATGCGCATGCCGGCGGCCATGTGCATGGCCCGTGGTGCAACCATGATCACGACCATGACCACAGCCACGATCATGCTCATCAGCACAGTCACGATCACAAGAAAAATAACAGCGACAAGTAACCCTCAGGAAGCCCCATGCCCGTCATCGAATCAAAGCTCAATACCCGCTCGCCGGAATTCGCATCCAATGCCAGCGCGATGCAGGCGCTGGTCGACGATCTGCGCGCGCACTGCGAACGCATCGCACAGGGCGGCGGTGAAGCGGCACGACAGAAGCACCTCGCGCGCGGCAAGTTGCTGCCGCGCGAGCGCGTCAATCAGTTGCTCGATCCGGGCACGCCCTTCCTCGAATTCTCGCAACTGGCGGCGTTCGACATGTATGACAATGCGGCGCCGGCCGCGGGCATCATCACCGGCATCGGTCGCGTGAAAGGCCAGGAATGCGTGATCGTGTGCAATGACGCGACCGTGAAGGGTGGTACCTATTACCCGATGACGGCCAAGAAGCACCTGCGCGCGCAGGAAATCGCACAGCAGAACTGCCTGCCATGCATTTACCTGGTCGACTCCGGCGGCGCGAACCTGCCGAACCAGGATGAGGTCTTCCCCGATCGCGACCACTTCGGTCGCATCTTCTTCAACCAGGCCAATATGTCCGCGCAGGGCATACCGCAGATCGCGGTGGTGATGGGTTCATGCACCGCGGGTGGCGCGTACGTGCCCGCGATGAGCGATGAATCCATCATCGTGAAAGAGCAGGGGACAATCTTCCTCGGCGGCCCGCCACTGGTGAAGGCTGCGACTGGTGAGGTGGTCAGCGCCGAAGACCTCGGCGGCGGCGAGGTGCACACGCGCCTGTCCGGCGTGGTCGATCATCTGGCGCAGGACGACACGCATGCGCTGGCGATCGCGCGCCGCATCGTCGGCAACCTGAACCGTACCAAATCGCAGCCGCTCGCATTGCGCGCGCCGGTTGAACCGAAATATGACCCGCGCGAGATCTATGGCCTGATCCCGACCGATACCCGCAAGCCCTGGGATGTGCGCGAACTGATCGCGCGGCTGGTCGATGGCAGCGAGTTCGATGAATTCAAGGCGCGCTTCGGCAGCACGCTGGTGTGCGGCTTTGCGCACCTGCACGGCATGCCGGTGGGGATCATCGCGAACAACGGCATCCTGTTCTCCGAGTCCGCAGTCAAAGGTGCGCACTTCATCGAGCTGTGCTGCCAGCGCAAGATACCGCTGGTGTTCCTGCAGAACATCACCGGCTTCATGGTCGGTCGCAAGTACGAGAACGAAGGCATTGCGCGCCACGGTGCGAAGATGGTGACGGCGGTGGCGACCGCTGCGGTGCCGAAGTTCACCGTGATCATTGGCGGCAGCTTCGGTGCTGGCAACTACGGTATGTGCGGCCGCGCGTACTCGCCGCGCATGCTGTGGATGTGGCCGAATGCGCGCATCTCGGTGATGGGCGGCGAGCAGGCGGCCAGCGTGCTGGCCACCGTCAAGCGCGATGGCATCGAGGCCAAGGGCGGCAGCTGGAGCAGGGAAGAGGAAGAGGCGTTCAAGTCGCCAATCCGAGAACAGTACGAAGCGCAGGGCCATCCGTATTACGCCAGCGCGCGGCTGTGGGATGACGGCGTGATCGACCCGGCCGACACCCGGCGCGTACTGGCGCTCGGTTTGTCGGCGGCGTTGAATGCACCGATCCCGGACACGAAGTTTGGCGTCTTCAGGATGTAACGCGACCATGAATGACATGAAGCCTGCCGGCGACTGGGTGGCGCGCAGCCTTGCCAGTGTCTGGCACCCGTGCACACAGATGCAGCATCACGAGACGCTGCCACTGGTCGCGCTCAGCCATGGCAAGGGCGTCTGGTTGTACGACCATGCGGGTCGGCGCTATCTGGATGCGGTCAGCTCCTGGTGGGTCAATCTGTTCGGCCATGCGAACCCGCGCATCAACGGCGAGCTGAAAGACCAGCTCGACAAGCTCGAGCATGCAATGCTGGCCGGCTTCACGCATGAGCCGGTGGTGCAATTGTCCGAGCAACTGGCCGTGCGCACGGGCCACGCACTCGGCCATTGCTTCTTTGCGTCCGATGGCGCATCCGCTGTCGAGATCGCGCTGAAGATGAGCTTTCATTACTGGCGCAACCATGGCAAGTCGGCGAAGCAGGAATTCGCCTGCCTGTCAGGCAGCTACCATGGCGAGACCGTGGGCGCGCTCGGCGTCACCGATGTGCCTGTTTTCACCGAAGCCTATGGCGGCATGTATCGGCGCGCGCATGTGGTGATGTCGCCGGCCTCGGCCGCGTCGGAGGCCACGGAAGCGCAGATCGATGCAGCACTGCAGGCGATGCGCACCTTGTTCGAGCGTCGCTCGGGCCGGCTGGCTGCCGTGATCGTCGAGCCGCTGGTGCAGTGCGCGGTCGGCATGCAGATGTATGCGCCGCGCTACCTGACGGCATTGCGCGCGCTGTGTGACGAATTCCACGTGCACCTGATCGCCGACGAGATCGCGGTCGGTTGCGGCCGTACCGGCAGCTTCTTCGCGTGCGAGCAGGCTGACATCTGGCCGGATTTCCTGTGCCTGTCCAAAGGCATCAGCGGCGGCTATCTGCCCTTGTCACTGGTGATGACAACCGACGACGTGTACCAGGCCTTCTATCATCGCGAGGTCGCGCGTGGCTTCCTGCATTCGCATTCGTACACCGGCAATCCGCTGGCTTGCCGCGCTGCGCTGGCGACGCTGGCGATCTTCGATCAAGACCGTGTGATCGAGGCCAACCGCGCGCGTGCCGCGAAGATCACCGAAGCCTTGCAGCCCATCGCTGCGCATCCACAGGTCACGAACGTGCGCCAGCGCGGCATGATCGCGGCCTTCGATGTGTTGCCTGCGCAGGCCGAGGGTTTCTCGCGCCGCTTCTTCGCTGAAGCCTTGTCGCAGGAATTGCTGTTACGGCCGATCGGCACCACCGTGTACTGGATGCCGCCATATGTGATGACGGACGATGACATTGCGATGCTGGGTGAGCGAACGCTGGCCGTGATCGCCAAGACTGCAGCGTGACCGTAAAACGACAACAACGACAAAGACAAGAGACCAAGACCGGAGCAACACATGTTCAACACCCTCCTGATCGCGAACCGCGGCGAGATTGCGTGCCGCGTCGCCACCACAGCGCGCCGCCTCGGCGTGCGCACAGTGGCCGTGCACTCGGAAGCGGATGCGCAGGCCAAGCATGTGGCCCTGTGTGATGAAGCGCATGCCATCGGCCCGGCAGCGGCCAAGGACAGCTACTTGCGCATCGAGCGCATCATTGCGGCGGCAAAGGCCAGCGGCGCGCAGGCCGTGCATCCCGGCTATGGCTTCCTGTCCGAGAACGAAGCCTTTGCCGCCGCCTGCGCGGATGCCGGGCTGGTCTTCATCGGCCCGCCGGCAGCGGCGATCCATGCGATGGGCTCGAAATCCGCGGCGAAAGCGCTGATGGAAAAGGCCGGCGTGCCGCTGGTGCCCGGCTATCACGGCGATCAGCAGGACGCCGTGTTCCTGCAGCAGCAGGCCGACAAGATCGGTTACCCGGTGCTGCTGAAAGCCAGCGCCGGCGGCGGTGGCAAGGGCATGCGCATCGTCGAGAAATCCGGGGACTTCGTCGCCGCGCTCGCTTCCTGCAAGCGCGAAGCGGCCGCCAGCTTCGGCGATGACAAGGTGCTGGTCGAAAAATACCTGACCCGGCCGCGCCATATCGAGATCCAGGTGTTCGCCGACACGCAGGGCAACTGCGTGTACTTGTTCGAGCGCGATTGCTCGGTGCAGCGCCGTCACCAGAAGGTGCTGGAAGAAGCGCCAGCGCCCGGCATGACGGAAGAGCGCCGGCGAGCGATGGGCGAGGCCGCGGTCGCTGCAGCAAAGGCGGTCGGCTATGTCGGTGCCGGCACCG
>JACCDH010502435.1_pt1 | contig 29004 bp, 26 predicted proteins | sample 7442481 | NCBI WGS metagenome assembly JACCDH01 (sample SAMN15323433, study PRJNA562643) | freshwater metagenome | isolation source: river surface water | place: USA:Blue River Watershed | collected 2017-08-15 | reverse complement strand
TACTACTACGGCATTACTACTTGCATTTATTGTAAAGCAAAATTTAACGCTGGTAGGGGTTAATTGGGAAAGCTTACTTACTACGGTAGCTATCATGCTTATTGTAAATGCGTTTGTATTTACAACTATTAAAACATATGCGGGTATTGTTAGGTACACTGGTATGCAAGATGCACTTCGCATTGCGGTATCGGTGCTTGTATCTAGTGTGGTGCTTTATTTGTTATCAATTATTAGCAGCCCTATACAAGACAATCTGGTATTAAACAATGTGGTTATTATTGTATACGGTACGTTTAGCTTTTTAGCACTATTAACATACAGGGTAGCTGTTAAATTTGGTTTTTCTTACTTACGTTCTTATAAAATGAAACGTAAAACGGTGGTTATTTTTGGCGCCGGGGAAGCTGGTGTAGCAACCAAAAGAGTTTTAGAACATGATGGTCAAAATCATATTATTATACTAGCTTTTGTAGATGATGACCGTAAAAAAACAAAAAAGGCACTTGATGGTGTTAAAATACTTTCCTTTAACGACCTTGCTGCACTTGCTCAAGAAGAACCTATCGACGAACTTATTATTGCCTCTTTTACTATTACGGCAAAACGCAAAAATGAACTCGTCGATTTTTGTTTAAACCACGATATTAAAGTGTTGGTGGTTCCTGCATATAGTAATTGGACAGAAGGTAGTTTTTCTAGCCGTCAATTAAGGTCTATTAATATTGAGGAGTTATTAGAGAGAGATCCTATTCATATTAACAACAATCAAATACGCGCTCAAATAAAAGGTAAGCGGGTACTAGTTACTGGTGCTGCAGGTTCTATTGGGTCCGAAATTGTAAGACAACTCATAAATTATAGCCCCGAGCTTATAGTTTTATGTGATCAGGCCGAAACGCCACTTCATAGTTTAGAACTCGAGTTACATGAAAGCGGTAATAAAGTAAATTGTATTTCTTATCTAGCTAGTATTACCAACGAGGCACGTATGCGTCAGGTTTTTACCGATTTTAAACCGCATTACATTTATCATGCAGCCGCCTATAAGCACGTTCCTATGATGGAACTTTGCCCTACCGAGGCTGTTCGTAACAATGTATTAGGCACTAAACTTATTGCCGATTTAGCTGCCGAATACAATGTAGAGCGTTTTGTAATGGTTAGCACTGATAAGGCCGTTAACCCTACTAACGTTATGGGTGCTAGTAAGCGCCTTGCCGAAATTTATGTGCAAGGTTTAAGTAAACATATTAGCCATACAAAATATATTACAACACGTTTTGGTAATGTACTAGGTTCTAACGGATCTGTAATTAATAGGTTTAAGCAACAAATAGAAAAGGGTGGCCCTATAACGGTTACGCACCCTAACATTACGCGTTATTTTATGACCATCCCTGAGGCTTGCCAACTAGTTTTAGAGGCAGGCAGTATGGGTAATGGTGGTGAGATATTTGTATTTGATATGGGCCAGCCGGTAGCCATTGCTGATTTGGCTAAAAAAATGATTCGTTTATACGGGCTTATACCTAATATTGATATTGATATTGTATATAGTGGACTCCGCCCTGGTGAAAAGCTGTATGAAGAACTTTTAAATGATGGCGAAAACACCGGTAACACCTATCACGATAAAATCATGATTGCCAAAGTTCGTGACGTGGCATTTGAAGAAATTCAAGATCATTTCAATGTACTTGTTACACTTATTAATCAGGCCGAAAGTGAAATGTACTTGGTAGCAAAAATGAAAGAAATTGTGCCAGAGTTTGTTAGCAATAACAGTGTGTTTGAGAAACTTGATATGGGCGGAAAGGTTGTAGAAATGGATTAGTGTGGTACATTCGGCCAAATCCTATTCATGGATATACGTAAATCAATAAATCATTCATTTTCAAGCGTTATATAGTTTTATAAAGAATTTTCAATTAACGCAAATCATCAAAAATAAACGTTCAGGTGCGCTCTTTGGTGCGCAAAAAACATATAAATTGATATTCTATGAGTCTAACTGAAAAAAAAATTGCAATTATTGGCCTCGGTTATGTTGGATTGCCATTAGCTGTTGCTTTTGCTGAAAAATATAAAGTAATTGGGTTTGATATAAATTCTTATCGAGTTAGCGAATTAAATTTAGGCATTGATTCAACTCTTGAAATTGAAAGTGAGTTGTTGAATCAAGTTTTGGATTCAAATAATGTTAGTTCGATAGGTCTTCACCTAACTACGGAAAAAGATTTATTAAGTGATTGCAACATTTATATTGTTACTGTCCCAACACCTACTGATAAACATAACAGGCCGGTTTTAACTCCTATGATAAAGGCAAGTGAGACAATAGCAGCTTATTTAAATAAAGGTGATATTGTTATCTATGAATCTACTGTTTATCCAGGTGTGACTGAAGATGAAATGGTTCCTGTGTTAGAAAAAAATAGTGGATTAAAGTTTAATGTAGATTTTTATTGCGGCTACTCTCCTGAACGGATAAATCCAGGAGATAAAGAGCATACAGTTACCAAGATACTAAAGGTTACTAGCGGTTCAAATCCTCAAGTTGCGGAGATTATTGATCAATTGTATAAATCGATCATAGTTGCAGGAACACACAAGGCGCCAAGTATTAGAGTTGCAGAGGCAGCTAAAGTTATTGAAAATAGTCAACGTGACATTAATATTGCTTTTGTAAATGAACTAAGCAAAATATTTAATTTAATTGGAATAGATACAAATGATGTTTTGGAAGCTGCAGGAACAAAATGGAATTTTCTAAAATTTAAACCGGGCTTAGTTGGTGGTCATTGTATTGGTGTTGATCCATATTATTTAGCTCAAAAAGCACAGGAAGTTGGCTATCACCCTGAAATTATTTTAGCAGGAAGGCGCTTAAATGACTCTATGGGACAACATGTTGCAACAGAAGTTGTCAAATTAATGATGCGGAAAGACATTAAGGTTTTAAACTCAAAAGTACTATTACTTGGATTTACTTTTAAAGAAGATTGTCCAGATGTTAGAAATACACGTGTTATTGATATCTATAATGAATTAAGAAATTTTGATATTGATGTTGAAGTATATGATCCTTGGGTTAATTCTCAAGATTTGCAACATGAGTATGAAATTAAAATCTCAAATTCTTTTCCTAAAGGAAATTATGCAGCAGTAGTTTTGGCAGTCGCACATAAGGAATTTTTAGATATGGACATTCGTTCAATGACACCAAATGGTGTCATATTCGATGTAAAAGGAGTACTTTCAAGAAACATTGTAGATTCAAGACTATAAAAATATGTTTAATATAAATTTATATAATATCCCACATCATGATAATGATTTATCAAACTACTCATTTTTGATAACAGGTGGTGCGGGATTTATCGGTTCTAATTTGGTTGAATATTTACTTAAATATAATGCACGGCATGTGAGAGTATTGGATAATCTATCTACAGGTAATTTCAATAATATAAAAGATTTTTTAGCATTACCAAATTTTGAATTTATTAACGGAGACATAAGAGACATTGAGGTATGTTATAAAGCAGTTAATGGAATGGATTATGTCAGCCATCAAGCTGCTTTGGGCTCAGTTCCAAGGTCAATAGCTGATCCAATTAGTACAAATAAAGTTAATGTCGAAGGTTTTTTGAATATTTTGATAGCATGTAAAGATTCCAAAGCTATCAAGAGACTTATTTTTGCATCTTCGTCAAGTATCTATGGTGATTCACAGAAATCCCCCAAGACTTTAGGTCAGGAAGGTAAAGTTATGAGTCCTTATGCTGTTACAAAATTAATAAACGAACAATACGCCAGAGTATTTAATGGCTTATTTGATCTACACACAATCGGTCTAAGATATTTTAATGTTTTTGGACCTAAACAAATGCACGATAATCCTTATGCAGCAGTTTTGCCCAAATTTTGTATGTCATTTGTCAATAATACCCCAATAAAAATTTTTGGTGATGGCGAAACTTCTAGAGATTTCACATTTATTGAAAATGTGGTCCAAGCAAACATAAAGTCATTCTTTTCCGAAAAAGTAAATGGTGGTACAATTGTAAATGTAGGTGCGGGTAAATCTACAACTTTGAATAGTGTTTGTGAAATTTTAGAAACTATAACAAAAACTAAAGTAAAAATAGAATATCACTTTGAGCGGGCAGGAGACGTTAAACACTCTCTTGCAGATATTTCTAAAACAATTGAAGAAATTCAATACAATAATATCGTTGATTTTGGGGATGGAATTAAATTAACATATGAATATTATAAAAACTTTTATTTAAATGAATAATGCTCCCCCAAAGGTTATATTTACAGACATTGATGGCGTTTGGACAGACGGCGGAATGTATTATGATAATAATCAAAATGAATTCAAAAAATTCAATACTAATGATTCACTTGGAATTTTAATCTGTAGAGTTCTTGATATTAAGTGTGTAATTATTACAGGGGAAAAATCAGAAATTGTAGTAAATAGAGCAAAAAAACTATCAATCGAATTTTGTTTTCAAAATGTCAAAGATAAACTTAAATGCGCAAGAGAATTTTGTGAAAAAAATAATATTTCTTTGAAAGATTGTGCTTTCATTGGAGATAGCCTTAATGATTTTAAGTTATTAAAGGAAGTTGGATATAGTGCATCACCAATTAATGGTTTAGAATATATAAAAAAAAATGTAGATTTTGTTTCTCCTCAAAAAGGTGGAGATGGGGCATTTTTAGATTTTATTCAACACTTATTAGTTAATAAAGACAACATCGAAGATATCTATTCCAGGATCATAAAAACTTTCTACACAGAATAAAATTGAAATTTTTAAAAATTTAAATTATTTAAAATGAGAATACCCAATGTTGACTTAAACGGAACTGAAGTAGGCTTAGGTCAGCCTACTTATTTAATAGCAGAGATTGGACAAAATCATAATGGTGATATAGGTGTGGCTAAAAAATTAATTGATGTTGCAGTTAGAAGTGGTGCCAATGCTGTTAAATTTCAAAAGCGAGATCTAGATTCTGAATTAACTAAAGAAGCATTCGATGCACCTTATATTAACAATAATTCATACGGATCTACTTATGGCGAACATAGAAGGTTTCTTGAACTAAACATTGATCAACACCTTGAATTATTTAACTATTCAAAACAAAAAAATATTACATATTTCTGCACTCCTTGTGATATAGTTTCAGTTAACCAACTTGAGCAGATTGATTGTCCGTTTTATAAAGTTGCATCAAGAGATCTCTCTAACATACCATTATTAGAGAGGCTTTCAAAAGTAAATAAGCCAATAATTATTTCAACAGGAATGGCAGATTATGGAGATATAGAAAGAGCTTTGCATGTATTAAATAAATCAAAAGACATGCTTTTAATTATGCAATGCACTTCAGAATATCCCTGTAAATTTGAGAACGTAAATTTGAATGTAGTTAAGACACTAGAAAACAGATATGGGTATAATGTTGGATTTTCAGATCACACCTCAGGTGTAATTATATCTGCAGTGGCACCTCAATTTGGTGCTGTAATAATAGAGAAGCATATTACGCTAGATAGAACTATGAGAGGCTCCGATCATGCCGGTTCATTAGAAGAATCCGGATTGGTTAAATTGAAACAATATTTAGATGCTATTCGTCTGGCTTCTGGTAAAAACGAAAAGGAAAAACTTGGAGATATTAAGAAGGCCAGCGAAAAACTTGAAAGGAGTATTGTTGCTAATAGATTAATCCTTAAAGGAGAAATTATTACCGAGGATATGTTAGTTTTGAAGAGTCCGGGAACTGGTTTAAGATGGCATCAAAAGGAATCGATAGTAGGGAGACTTGCTAAAGTTGATATTGAATCTGATACATTAATAACTACAAATGAAGTAATATGAAAAATGACACCCATTATAATTTAAATCAACTTCTTCAAAATGAAAAAGGTTGGTTATTTTATGAAGCAGCATTTAAATGCTGGAAGGAAATAAACGAAAATATTATTGGAGAAAGCGTATTAGATGTAGGTTCTGGTTCTGGGATTTCACTAGCGTTGACTAAGGTATTTAGGCCATTGATTAAGGCTGTGGGTATTGAAGGTGATAAAGACTCAATAGCTCTATCAAATCAAAGAAATGTCGAAACAAAGGTTATGTCAATTTTTGACATAAAGTATGATTCAAATAGTTTCGATACTGTTTATACATCACATGTACTTGAACATCTTGAACAACCTGAACTAGTTATTGATGAGTGTTATCGAGTTGCTAAAAAAAGGGTGATTCATGTTGTACCAGATGGAGATGTAGATAAAAAGAATTTTGGAACGCCGCACATCCATATTTTTAACAGAAAAAATTTTAGAGAGCTTTTCGCTAAATATGAGAATTCTATTTCTAGATATTATAGCATTTACGACTCGCACATGAATTCCTTGATCATTATAATTGAAAAATGATATGAACTATATCGGTGTAATACCAGTAAAAGCAAATTCAAAAAGGTTTCCAGATAAAAACATCAAAAAATTGAATGATAAACCTTTGTTTTGTCATTCAATTGATGCTATGTACTTTTCACTAAATATTTCAAAAATATTTGTACCTACAAATAGTCAGTTTGTTAAAGATTATATAAATCTTAACTATGGGGATAAAGTAGTTATAATTGATAGAGCTATAAATATTTCGAAAGATGATGATCCTCTTTTAACAGTTCTGAAATTTGTACATTATTCAATAGATATAGAATATGATAAAATGGTTGTAATAATGGCTAATTGTCCTGGGCATAATGTTGAATTTGTAAATAAGGCTCTAGAATTAGTCAAAAATACTAATTCATTAGAATTTAGATCTTTTAATTCTAGAGGGGAAGAAAATGGATTAATGATTTTTGATCGGAAAGTCATTGAATTTAATAATAATATTTCTGCTCATATATGTTTTGCAGTGAATGATGATGCCAGAGAAATTCATTACGAGAGTGAATTAAAAGAATTTAAGAATAAGTTTAATTTTAGTTAATAATATAAATTTGAACTATAAAGAAGAATCAATAAGGTTAAAAAAAATATTTCTTGATTATAATTCTGAGTTATGTAGATTCAATGTTAAAAATAACGTGTTGTTTAATTATTGGGTTGATCATGCAGAATATCTGTTTAAGTTACATAACCACGGCGATGAATCAGAATTAGCATTTCAATTAGGAAAATCCCAATTAGGAATTTTTAAGTTTATTGACTCAAGATTTCCTTTGAAAAAAAAAGAAACTTTAAAATTTAAATTTAATTTTAAGGACAAAGTTTTTTTTTCATTTGGTATAATATATTTAAAATTTTATGATAAAATTTATATTTCAGGCTCCGAAGGCTTGACCAACAAATTAAAATATTTACTTTCGCAGTGTGCATTAAATTATTTGGACAGTAATATTAAAACTGATTTTACTATTTTCGAAAATTTCAAAACAGCCCTTAGGAAGAATTTTCCAAAATCCAACTTTATTGAATTCGTAATTAAAGTACTTCCTGAATATTTTTTCTCCTCATGTAGCTTTAAAAAGAAGAGCATAACATTTATTGGATCACCTACATTTTTCTTAAATCATGATTATTCTCATTTAATTTCTTTGGGAGATTTAATGAAAATATTTGGAATACAGCATGGTTGTAACTATGGAATTTTTAATCTCAATTATTACGAAAAATTTGAGCGTGAAATTTCTGATAGATATTATTTGTGGTTAGTTTCACCCAATAGGGTATTTATTTCAAGATATAATAAAAAACCCACGCTTAAACTAGATAAAAGAAAATCTTTATATTGGATTGGTCGCCCTAATATTACAGAATATGTTAAGAGTCAAATACCCGCATTAAAATTATTAACAGAATTTGATAATTTTAACTACATCAAAACTATATATGATGTAGTTAAAAGGTTTGACTTCAAATTGATACCTCATTTACATCCTGATAGTACTTATTTTTATGAAGATGTTGACTGTAAATATTTTCTCAGACCAAATTACAAACTTGAAAATTTTTTAGATAGAGAATCAAATGTTTTATGTTTTGATGTAATAAATTCTACATTAATTTATTACGCAATTTCTACGAATACTCCGTTCGTGGTTTATACAAGTGATTTATCTGATGAATTAAGAGGAGAATATTATTTTGAATTCATATCAATTTTGAAATCTATGAAAGCGCTATATTTTTTAGATGATAAAATTGAATTCCAAGATGAAATTAACAAATTAATGGTTTATAAGAACTATTATAATGACCGTGTTAATTTAATTAAGTCAGTTAAAGATCGAATTTATAGAAGCTGTATCAAATTGTAAAACAAATTTTTAAAATAATGGATTATACAAATCAAAATTCTGAATATTTAAAATTAAATCCTAATTATCACCTGGAGGATTCTAGATGGAAATCATTCCAAATTTTAAAATGTATTAATAGGAATAATATCTATTTAGACAGAGTAGCTGATGTTGGTTGTGGAGCTGGGGAAATTTTAAGTATTCTGTATGATAATTTGCCTAATAGAATTATTTTTGATGGTTATGAAATATCTAAGGATGCTTACAAATTGAGTAAAGCTAAAGAAAAGGAAAGACTTACTTTTCACAATATTGATATTTTATCAATTAATGTAAATTATGATCTTTTAATGTTAATTGATGTTTTCGAGCATGTAAATGACTATTTGTCGTTTTTGGAAAAGATTAGCCATAAATCTAAGTACAAATTATTTCACGTTCCATTAGATATAAGTGTATTAGCAATCTTTAAAAATGATTTTATAAAGGATAGAAATAAACTTGGTCATTTGCATTATTTTAATAAAAATACTGCAATTGCTACAGTTGAGGATTGTGGCATGAAGGTGATAGATTATTTTTATACTCCTGTGTTTGAAGTAAGAAATACAACATTTAAGCAAAAATTTGTCAATTTATTGCGGAAATTATCATTTATCATTAATAAAGATTTATCAGCTAATTTATTCGGCGGCTACTCCTTAATAATTCTTGCCAGATAGGATGAAATATTTATTTGTTATTCCTACTTTAGAACATGGTGGAGCTGAAGTTGTAACTATAAATTTAAGCAATGAACTTTCTAAGAGAGGTCATGATGTATATTTAATGACCTTTAATTTAAGAGGTGAGTTGCAAGACAGATTGAACCCTCAAACTAAACTCATCAACTTAAATTCTAATAGGGCTAGAAATTGTTTAATTAAGTTATATTATCATTTATTATTTAATAAATATGATTTTGTTGTTTCAATGCTTACTGCTTCCAATATTATTACAGGTTTAGTATTTCGTTTACCTTTTCTTAATTCTAAATTAGTCATTAGAATAGCAGGATTATTCGAAAGTAGAGATTTCCCTTTGTTCCCTAATATTTTATCAAGGCTTATTTATTTTTTTTCATTCTCGAGAAAATATAAATATATTTTTAATTCTACAGGGTCTTTAGAATCTTTTACGAGATATGGTATTATAGACAGTAGTTATACTTACGCTGTAATTGGTAATCCTGTCATAGATAGGTCGATTCAAAATTTAAAAAATGAAGCGGTTGACCATCAATGGCTTAATGACGGGAGTAAAAAATTTGTAATTATTAGCGTCGGCAGATTAAATAAAATAAAAGATCATCTCACCTTAATAAAAGCTTTTGCAATTGTGATCAAATCAAAAGTTAATGCTAGGTTGTTAATTATTGGTGATGGCCCTGAGAGACAAAATATTTTAACCTTTATATCTAAACATGAATTAAACAATTTTATTGACCTAATTGGTTTTGAACAAAATCCATTTAAGTTTATGGCAAGAAGTTCATTATTTACTTTAACTTCTTTATCTGAGGGTTTTGGGAACGTGATTGTTGAAGCTCTTGCATGTAAATTAAATATAATTGCTACAAATTCCCCAGGAGGGGTTAGTGATATTTTGGATAACGGAAAATATGGAAAGTTGGTGAATGTCGGGGATTATAATGAATTATCGAAAGTCATAATTGAATTTATGAATAATAAATATGACTTTAATAAAGAAAAGCTATTACAAAGGGCTCAAGATTTCTCTGTTGATGTAATTACAAACAGTTATCTAGAATTTATACAGAAATAATATGAAAAAATTTATTTTTTTAGGTAACGACACTTTACATCGTAGATATTTCTTATCCCGACTTCTAGAAAAAGGGGTAAAGTTTGAAAAAATATTTTTTGAAACAAATTCAGTCAAGCCGAAATTTGATATTCATTCTATATTTGATTCCGAAGAAAAATATTTTGAGCAGCATAATTTTACCAATTTGCTTGATTTTGAAATTAATGATTTGGCTACTTATGTAGATTCAATCAATTCTAATGAAGTACTTAATTTTATTAATTCTTATAATATTGATATAGCTATAGTTTTTGGAGCTGGTAAAGTTTCTGATGAAATTCTTAATAGTTTAACTTTATATGGGCTTAACGTGCATAGAGGTATTGCGGAAGAATATCGTGGTTTAGATTCCAACTTATGGGCGTTATACCATGGTGACATTGAAAATATGGGCGTTACAATTCATAAAATAAATTCTCAACTTGACACAGGGGAAATTCTTTTTCAAAAAAAGATAATTTATCCAAAGACAGTTGAGATTTTTAGTTTAAGATTTTTTGAAACTATTGAATCGATTGACCTTGTTTTTAATGCAGTGTTAATGGAGCAAAATGATGAAATTATTTTTAGAAAACAGAATAAAATCGGAAGATATTATAGTTTCATGCCTGGTGTAATTAAAGATATACTTAATATAAAAAAATTAAAATAACAGACAACCTGTTCAATGAAGAAAATAAATTTATTTATTAAATTGCTTGATAAAGAGTTTAAATCTAAATATTTGATTTTGATTTTTCTTTATTTAGTTCTAGCTATTGTGGAAGTAATTTCAACTGCTATTTTTCTTCCGTTAATTCAATTGATGCAAAATGATAGTAAATATGATGACAATTATTTTATTAAAGTTTTATCATTTCTTGGGATTGAAATTGTAAATAAGTCTCAGCTTCTTGTTTATTTAGCTTTATTCATATTCTTTACCTATTTATTTAAATTATACTTCTCTTTATTTCTAAGCAAGTTAAAAAATACTACAATTTTTAATTTTCAAAAAAAAATACAGAATAAACTATTTTCAATTTTTTTGGAAAGTAGTTATATTAAATATTTAACATTTTCTTCACCTACCCTTATTCAAAATATTTTTACAGAAAGTACTCAAATAAGGACAACAATGGATGCTCTTGTATTAACAATCACCGAGTTTTTTATTGTAATATCCCTAATCCTTATGGCCCTATTGTATAATTTTAAATTAACTTCTATTGGGTTGGGGTTCTTTATAATTTTATATTATTTCTGGAGTAAGCTTAAAAAAGATAATTTATCTGAGATTGGATATGAAAGAAAGTTTAATGAAAGACTTCGTTTAAATATTTTTCAGACAACTTTCCTATCGTTTAAGGAATTAATGATTGACTCTAAGTTTAATTACTTTAATGAGAAGTGGAAGTTGATAAATGATAAAATTTATTTACTGTTGATTAAATTTCAAGTAAAGCAAGACTCAATAAAACCTTATTTGGAATTTATTTCAATATCAGTTATATGCTTACTTTTAGTTGTTATGATTCATTTTTTCAAATCTACCAATTTATTAGTTGATCTTGGTTTTTTTGCAGCAATTTCATATAAATTACTCCCATCAATTAACAAGTTGGCAATTGCAGGACAATTAATTAAGTTTAATTCAGTGTCCGTTGATACACTTGCAACAGACATAATTAATGACATTAATACTGATGAATCATCTGATCCTATTGTATTCAATAAGCAAATTGTTTTGAAAAATGTATCATTTAATTATCCAAATTCGAATAATTTAGTTTTGAATCATGTCAATTTAGTTATCGAAAAGGGAAGTTTTATTGGTATTGTAGGCCCTTCTGGTTCTGGTAAAAGTACCTTAACTGATTTGATTCTAGGCACTTTAAGACCCAATATTGGTTCTGTTATTATTGATAACTCTAATTTAAACGAAACCAACGTTCATTCTTGGTGGAAGAACATTGGATATGTTTCGCAGCGTTTGAACTTAATTGACGATACAATTGTAAATAATATTGTTTTAGGAGATAAGATTGACGAATTTAAAGTTGCATCCATCCTTTCTATGGTGGGTCTAGAGCAATTTGTAAATTCTCTCGAAAACGGAATGTATACATCATTAAGTCAAAATGGAGGTAATATCTCTGGTGGCCAAAAACAACGATTATTGATAGCAAGGGTTTTATATAAAAAGCCTAAAGTTTTAATACTTGATGAGGCGACTTCTTCATTAGACGTTGAAACTGAGCTAGCAATTATGGAGGAATTAAAATTACTCACTAGCGATATTACTATTATTTTTATTACCCATAGGTTAACTACCTTACACTATTGTAATTCAGTTTATCAAATTACAGAAGGTAGCTTAAGTCAATTTATTCCCTAATTTTTAATATGGCTAACATAACTGTTTATATCACCTCACATAACTATGGTCAATTTCTGCCTGAAGCAATTGATAGTGTTATTAAACAAACATTTACAGATTGGCAATTAATTTTAATTAATGATGGTTCAGACGATGACACAATTTTGATTTTTGAACAATATAAGTTGAAGATTGGCAATAAAATTGCTCACATCATAGATAATCCCAAACCTTTAGGGCTTAGATCTTGTGCTAATAGTGTTATACATCTTGCGAGTTCTAAATATATTATTAGACTTGACGCTGATGACTATTTGGATGAAAATGCTTTATTTATAATGCATGAATACATGGAAAAAAATTTAGATACAGCTATATTTTTCTCTGATTGGATTTATGTAGATAAAGATGGAAAGTTTATTGGCAAGGAAACTAGGAAGAAAATTGGTTCTGAATCTAATGTTTTAGACCTTGCAGCTCATGGAGCGTGCTCATTAATAAGGACGAGTGTAATTAGGTCAATTGGCGGATATAATTGTTCTTTTGATACACAAGACGGTTATGAATTATGGTTAAATATTATTCGGAAATATAAAGTAGCAAATACTAATACACCTCTATTTTATTACAGGAAACATGGAGATTCAATGTCGAGTAACGATTCAAAATTAATTAACTCCAGGAGGGTCATTAAAGAAAGCTTATTTAAAAAAGAATTTAGTAATGATTTGACAAAAAAGATAGCAATTATACCAGTTCGGAATAAAGCTAAAAACTTTTCTAATATTAGTTTAGAACTATTTAATGGTAAGACTCTATTAGATAGGACGATTGAAGTTGCTTTGGCTTGCAATAGATTCGATAAAATACTACTTGAGTCTGATGATCGTGAATTATTGAATGAATATGGGATGAAATATAGCATTTTTACTCAAGAACGTCAATCATTTTTACTAGATGAATTCACACCATTACCTAAAATTATATATCATTCTTTATCAAATTTTGAAAACGAGAATAATCAATTCTTTGATATAGTTTCGGTTATAGGGGTTAATTCTCCTTTGAAAGAATCACATCATTTAAATGAGTCAATTAATACTCTATTTTTAACAAATGTTGACCATGTAATAAGTACATATGAAGATTTAGATGCTCATTTTATGCATTCTGAGAATGGTATGAAGCCAATTAATCCCAAGTCGGTTGATTTACAAAGGTATGAGCGAGAAACATTATATGTCAATAACGGTGCAGTGCATACAATGTGGAGATATGCTGTAAATGAACAAAGTTTTTTTTATGGCAAAATCGGACATTTTGTAATGGAAAAAAATAAAAGTTATCAAGTAAAGTCAAAAGATGATTTAGAATTTTTAAATAATAATTTATAATATGAAACCAAATAAAAATGTTGTCGCAATAATTGTTGCTAGAATGGGATCTTCTAGATTTCCAGGAAAATCTTTGTCAAAGGTTGGTGAAAAAACAATGCTTGGATATATTGTTAATAAATTATTGAACTGTCAAGAAGTTAGTGATGTGATTGTTTCTACTTCAACTTCGGATAAAGACGATGCGATTAATCAATGGTGTGATATTAATAATATTAAATGTTTTAGAGGATCTGAGGATGATGTTTTACAACGAATATATGATACTTGTAAATCTAATAATATTGAAAATGGAATGTTGATATTAGGTGATAATCCTTTAGTTGATCGCGAGATTGTAGAAGAATCAGTCAGATTATTTCAAGCTAATGAGTTTGATTTCATTACAACTTACTCTGAAGAGTATAAAAATAAAAGTGATTCAACAAAATATTTTCCAGTTGGTATTAGAGTTCAAATATTCACTTTCGAAAGTCTTGTGAGGGTTCAAGAGCTGGCGACCGACTTGAGCCATCGAGAGCATTCTACAAGTTTTTATATCGATAATTTAAATTTATTTAAGTGTAAGTTTTTAGAACCTGTTGAGTCTTTGGATAAATTCAAGCTGTCTGGTTATAATTTCGCTGTGAATACTGAACAGCAATTTAATATTATTTCTGAATTTATTTCAATTCCAAGATTTAACGGTGAAAGTGATTTGTTAAAAGCGATACTTTGTGTTAAATCAAGTCCAAATAAATATTCTGCAATACAATTATAAAATAAATATAATATGTACAAAGTTTTAAATACTGTTGATTTTAGTGGTTGTGATGGTGCATTCGATAATTTGAGATCAATTGCAATTGTAGATAGTGTTAAGCCTGACAAAAACTCGGTTAGTGAGATAATTCACAAATATGATGTTTATATATCAACACTAGAGTTTAGGCTAGATAGAGCCTTAATTGATAAGGCTGTAAATTTAAAAGTTGTTGCAACCCCATCTACGGGTACCGATCATTTAGATTTAAAATATCTTTCTGAGAAAGGGATTCTTTGTTTTGATCTTTCAAAAGAATATGATTTGATTAATTCATTTAGTGCCACATCAGAATTAGCATTTATTTTATTACAAGTTGTAAATAGGAAAATATATCCAGCAATTATTTCTGCAAAATCAGGATTTTGGGGGAGAGAAACATTTTGTGGAAATCAATTATTGGGTAAAACTATGGGGATCATTGGCGTAGGTCGATTAGGTAAAATATCTAGCAGGATTGCGAATGGATATGGTATGAAGGTAATTGGAAATGATATTGAAAATAAAGATGTGCCAGGTGTTGAAATGGTTGCTATTGAAGAATTGTGTGAAAGATCGGATTTTATTTCTATACATGTTCATTTGAATGAGTCAACAAGGAATTTAATTTCCAAAAAATTAATTAGTTTAATGAAACCCTCTTGTATCCTAATTAATACAAGTAGAGGAGCTCTTATTAATGAAAATGATTTATTAGAAGCTCTTAAAAATAAAATAATAGCAGGCGCTGGATTAGACATGATTGATGGTGAATGGCTTGATAATAAATTATCACATCCATTAGTTGAATACTCTTTAAATAACGATAATTTAGTAATTACTCCGCATATTGGAGGTGTTACATACGAATCAATCTATGGAGCAAGAATATTTATTGCAGAAAAAGTATTTAAATATTTAAATGAAAAATAAATTTAAAAGTCTAATAATTTCTCTAAAATTAACTTTAATTGAAATTTATTTTAAATCACATGAGTCAGCATTAAATAACTTAATAAATCACTATGATTTTAAAAATACCAGCAATGCTTTAAATGTAGACGTTTTAAGCAGATTTTTTGGCAATTTTTTATCAAAAAAGTTGATAAAAAAAATTATTGAAGATACGAATACAAATTCAAGTTTTGATTTTTTAATAATTGCAAACTTTGATACAGATATAAAATTTCTCATTTTGTATAGATGTCATTTATTTTTAATTCTAAATGGTCGTTATTTAAATGCAAGTATTGTGAGAAAGGAAATGATGGGTCATGCTATTTTATTTGGCGATGAACTTTTAAAAGCAAGAGTTTTTAATGAGTTAACTTTACCTTTAATAAAGAATAGAAGTAATAAAAACTATTTTTATAATATCAATGTTGCATACAATGATTTATTATTTAATAAGATAAGCTTAAGTGACTATTCTTTTAATATTAGGCGTGCTAATACTAGTAGAAAATTATATAATAAAAGCTTTTATGTTATAGGACCAATTGGTAAGCCCGATATAAGTAATATCTCAAGTGATACTATTCTTGTATTCATAAAGCCTCCAGAAATTGAAATTTTAGAACAAATTAAAGATAATAAAATAATTGTGTATTTTAACAGCCAACATACACAAAATGGTACACTGGAGAATTTTAAAAAAAATAGTAATTCTGATAATTTAATATTGTTTTCTAAACTAAATTCCATTCACTCAGATGGGGAATTTAATAAAAATTGTGTTATCCCTTTTGGAGGTCCAATGATGTTACAGAATATCGTATTTGATCTTTTGTATTATAATCCTATCAGTATTATTATTTCATGTTTCAATTTTTACTGTAGTGAAATTTTTTATAATTCATCTTATCTAATAGCAAACACTTCGATTATTACAGATAAAGTTTCAAGGAGAAAAACTTTTGCACTTCATGATTTAGAATCTAATTTTCTCTATATAAAAAATTTATATAACAATAAACTGATACAAGTTGATTCTGAAAATACTCGTTATGTATTAGATTTGACTGTTAAAGAATATTTAGAGCATTTGGAAAAATTTCATTAAATAGTCCATGATATATATATATTCGCCAAGTAACTCTACCACGGGAGGGGTTGAACTTCTACATCAATTATCAAATGCTATTTTCATTTCTGGAATGAAAGTTCAAGTAATTTATTATCCTGAAACTAGTGGCGGTAATGCATATAGTCATTTTTCTAAAATTTATCATGCAGATATTTTTACTGAAGATGTTCAAAGCATTGATTTGTCAGATAACATACTCATTGTGGGAGAGAATGCAACCCATTATTTAAGAAATTTTCAGAATATTAAAAGATTTATTTTTTGGATGTCAGTTGATAATTTTTTTCCAAAAAAAGAGCGACCTTTTCTTTTAAACTTCTATTATAAACTAAAGGAAATTTATGTTGGTAAACGTTTAAGAATTAATGAGTTAAAAAGTGTTTATCATTTAACTCAGAGTAATTATGCAAACTTATTTCTTAAGAAGTTATCTATTCCTTATTTCTACCTAGGAGATTATATAAATGATGATTTTTTTAATGAATCATTTGAAAAACCCATTAAAGAGAACATTATTTTATATAATCCTAAAAAGGGATTTAAGCATATATATAAGTTAATTAGAAAGTTTCCTAATTTCAAATTCGTTCCGTTAGTTAACCTAAATAGAGTAGAATTAATTAAAATTATAAGTACAGCTAAGTTATATATTGATTTTGGTTTACATCCTGGCAAAGATCGTTTTCCTAGAGAAGCGTCTATTTTAGGATGTTGCATTATTACAAATAGATTGGGATCTGCCAATAATGATTTTGACATATCTATAAGCGATCAATTTAAAATTGATACCAACAACCTTAATTATGAATATATTGAATCTTTAATAAATGTAATATTTAATGATTATGAAAGTCAAATTTTGAATTTTGAAAATTATAGAAACAAAATTAGTTCTGAGAAAGAAATATTCTTTGAGAATGTTAAAAACACTTTTTTAAAATTTATTTAATGAAAATATTAGTGGTCGGTGCTGGTTTATCTGGATCAGTTGTTGCTCGAGAGCTAGCCGAATTGGGATATAAAGTTACTATAGTTGAAAAAAATTCTCATATTGGTGGAAATTGTTATGATGAAGTTAATTCTTTTGGAATTAGGGTACATAAATATGGCCCACATTTATTTCATACAAAAAATAAGGTAGTTTTTGATTGGTTGTGCAAATTTACTATCTGGGTTGAGTATAAACATAAAGTAAAAGCTTTATTAAAAAATGGGACTTGTGTCACTTTACCTGTAAATAATGAGACCAAAAACATTGTCGGCGAGGGAAATATACTAGATATTTTTTATCGTCCTTACACAAAAAAGATGTGGGGGATTGATTTGGAGGAGTTGAATCCTAGTATCATTAAAAGAGTTCCAATAAGAGACGATAATAATGAATATTACTTTCCTGATGACACATATCAAGGAATTCCTATTCATGGTTACACAAAACTAATTGAGAATATTATTTCACACCCTAATATTGAAGTTTTTTTAAGTACTGAATTTAATAAAAATATGGAAAAAGATTATTTTCATATTTTTAATTCGATGCCAATTGATCAATACTTTAATTATAAAAATGGTCGACTTCCATATCGTTCAATTATTTTCGAGGAGATAACATTGCCTCTTCCATCAATTTTACCAACAGCTACTTTAAATTTTACACATAATGGCCAACATACAAGGGTAACTGAATGGAAAAAAATTCCTTCACATGGGGAAAATGATTATTTTTCAACATTAACTTTTGAAAGGCCTTGTGATTATCTTGAAAATAATGAACAAAGATTTTATCCTATAAATGATTTAGCTGGTAAAAACAGATTATTGTATAATAGCTACAAGAGTTTAATATCAGAAAACACTAAAGTCACTTTTATTGGAAGATTAGGTTTGTACACCTATATAGATATGGACCAAGCAGTAAATATCGCACTTGAAACAGTTAAAAATTTTATAAAAAAAACTAAATAAAATGAGATTAAAATTTATCGCAGAAATCGGTTTAAATCATAATGGAAACTTTGATTTAAATTTTGAATTAATTAGACAGGCAAAATATTCAGGAGCCAATATTGTGAAATTTCAATTAGGTTGGAGAGGTGGCGAGACTGAGATAAATTTCATGAATGAAGAACGCGTGGATAAATTAATAAAATGGTGTAATTATTTTGAAGTTGAGCCCATGTTTTCTGTATTTACTGAAGAAGCGTTTTTATTATTAAAAGGCAAAAATTTACAATTTTATAAAATAGCATCAAGAACAGTTGTAGATAAGCCAGAATTAGTAGAAATGATATTGAATGAAAATAAAGAAACCTTCATTTCACTTGGTATGTGGGATAAGCCGAATTTCCCATTTTCTGAATATAAGAATGTTAATTATTTATGGTGTAAATCTGTATATCCTAATACTCCTTGGGACATGAATAATTTCCCAAAAGTATTTAATGATAGTTCTTATTTTGGATACAGTGATCATACAATAGGTATTGACAGTGCAATTTTAGCTATTTCACGTGGCGCTTGCGTAATTGAAAAACATTTTACTTTAGATAAATCTAATACAACTATACGAGACCATGCTTTAAGTGCAACACCTAGTGAATTTAGAAGCATGGTTGAAATTGGGAGTGAAATATTTAAAAAAATCCAATTAGGTGTATAATTTGGACTCTATGAAATCAAATAATCTAGTTATTTTAGTTTATCACGGTGTAACAGATAAAGTAAACTCTGGCATTGAAAACTTTTCTTCAAAACACTTACATTTTCAAGACTTTGAAGATCAGATGAAGTTATTAAAGAATAAGTATTTAGTATTATCAATGGATGATGTTTATAAAATTTATAATGAGAATCTTATTATTCCTGAGAATTCAGTAGCTATTACTTTTGATGACGGATTTAAAAACAATATATCAATCGCCGCACCAATATTAGACAAGTTACAACTCCCTGCTACTTTTTATGTTTCCACCGGTTTAATTAATACAAATAGCTTATTTTGGGTCGATTTAATCGAAGATATTATTATTAAATGTGAATTGAATGAAATTAGCATTCAATTAGAGTCATTAGAAAAGTTTATATTTAATAGTGATCAATCTAAAATTGATGCTATCATTGAAATTAAGCGATATTGTAAAAAAGTTAAAAAATCTATCAAGGATAAGATTATTAAACAATTAATTCTGATCACCAATTATCATAAAATTGAATCACTTATTAATTCTAATTATGAAATGATGAACTGGGATGACTTAAGATTATTACACTCAAATGATAATTTTATCGTTGGGGGGCATTCTCATAATCATGATATTTTAGCAAATTTCGATGATAATAATAATTTGAAACTTGATCTCTCATTGTCAATTGATTTATTGAAATATAATTTAGAAACTGAAGTTATTCATTATGCATATCCGGAAGGACAAATTGAGCATTATAATGATCTAGTTATTTCAGAGCTTAAAGATTTAGGTATAAAGTGTTGTCCAAGCGCAATACATGGTTTTAATGATGGAAGTGAAGATTTATTTAATTTGAAACGTATTATGCCAGGTTTTATGAACATGAAGTTTCCTTTAAAATAATTTATTTAAATGAAAATTTCAGTAGTAATTGCATCTTATAACGGAGAAAAATATATTGAAGATCAAATTTTAAGTATAGTTGGTCAAACTTTAAAACCAGATGAAATTATTTTATCTGATGATTGCTCGAATGATAGAACAATTGAAAAGTTCACATCTTCTTGTAAGAAGTATGATGTAAAATATAAAATTATTTCCAATGACTACAATGTTGGGTTTTCAAAAAATTTTGAAAATGCAATGTTACATGCTGGCGGTGATTTAGTTTTTATAAGTGATCAAGATGATGTTTGGTTTAATAATAAAGTTGAGGTTATTGCTGAATACTTTGCATGTAGACCTGAATTATATTTAACTATTAATGACTGTATTTTCACGAATCAAAATTTGATCTCTGCGGGGATTAAAAAATCTACTCAAATTACGAAAGCAACTGGAGACATTTCTGATTTTATTGCTGGTTGTTGTTCGGTCTATAATTCTTTATATTTCGATTTGATTTTTCCAATTCCTCATAATTTATTTGTATACGACAGCTGGCTTCATTTTATTGGTAGAACATTGAAAAACACCCATTTTATTGATACACCACTTCAATATTATAGAAGACATGATAGTAATGCTTCAGGTGTTAATTTTAACAATACTCAATATTTAAAGAGGAGACTACTAAATAAATTTATTAATTATAAATCCCGAGAAAAAAGAATTTCATATTTAAAAACTGAACTTCTAGGATTGAGAATAATAAAAGATCGTTTAAGTAAATTTGAAAAAACAAATTTATTAACAAGTGATTCATTCTTGATTATGAGGAGCAATATTACTTTATCAATTGAATTTGTTCAGTTAAGGATTGATATATTAGATAAAAATTTCTTTTTAAGGCTATTTAAAATAATTAATGCTCTTTTTAGCAATAACACCTTTAGGAATCAAAAATTTCAATTTATTTTATTTCACTTATTATAATAAAGATTTTTTTGATTTTATGATAAGAATATTTAGTTTAAAGTATTTATTTATTTATTTATTTTCTGTTATAATTATATGCTTATTATACAATAGTATATCGCCATTATTTATTTCAATTTTATTTCTCATATTTCCTATTTTAATTTTTAGAATTTTTAACTCCAATTTGGGTTTGGATGATTTTTTGAATTATATAAAAATATATTCTTTATTTATTTTTATATCCGTAGTCCCAAGCATTTATTATTTATTTTTAAATGACCCTTTTCAAGTATCTTCTGACGCGGGTTTATTTTTTAATGTTACTTCAAATAAAGATTTTTTCACTTACCCTATCTTAGAATTGCAACTATTTTTTGAAAATGTTTTACCACTCTATATTTGGGCAATTATTTACAGATTGGAATTATTTTTATTTGGTTCTAATCTCTATTATACTGGTATTGTTGTTAATATTTCTTTAATCTCTTTATCATCTGTATTGTTACTTAATTCTGCTAGAGTTGTTTTTAATAATCAGTTAAAAAATAAAATTTTAACTCTTTTAGTCCTTACTTCAGGCACTTTTTATATGTTTTCAAGTATTCATATAAGAGATGTATTTGCATTATTTTTATGTACATTAATTTTTAATACCTACACAAAAAAGTTTCTTGAAAAAGATAATAAAAAATCAATCTTTTTCCATTTTTATAATGGAGGTCTAATATTTATTGTTTTAAATTTATTTTTTTCATTTATTTTATTTTTTATTCGAAAGGAATTTATAATTGTTCCTTTTGTTATGTATTTTATTTATTTCTACTTAAAGTTTTGGAAATCTCATTTGTCTTTTAGGCTATTTGCATATTTATTTATTATTATTTTCGTTTTCCTGCTTATTTATTTAGATATATATAATTCGGCTCAAATTTTGCTTGATGAAAAATTAAAATATGATGAATTTTCTAACGACGAGGCTAGTGATTCTTTAGGTAATATGCTGATAATTAACCAACCTATTCTAATTAGGATGCTTATTGGACCGATATATATGTTCTTTTTTCCAATACCTTTTTGGACTGGTTTTTTATCAAATTCTTTTTATCATTTTGCTAAGTCAATTAGCGTAATTCAGTTTTATTTAATTGCTCCATTAGTATTGATAAACTTCAAAAAGTTCTTCACTAATAGAAGTTCAACATTATTATTTAAATTTTCTATTATAACAATTTTATTTTTTAGTTTTTTTATTTCTTTAACGAGTTTAGAAACAAGACATTTAGGTGCATTTTATCCAATTTTATATTTTTCGCTATTGTATGTTGATTTTGAAAGTTCAATGTTTCTTAATCTTTACAAGAAAAAACTATTTTTGATTTTGGCTTTCGTTATATCCATACATTTTTCTTGGGTTCTTTTAAAATTTGTATTTTGAAAATTGTTTTTTTGTGCGGAGCTCGTGATTTTCATGCGATTGATTGGTATCGGTCTGCAAAATCAAAAGCTCGTAATTATGAAGTTGTTATATTGACTGATTTAATAGCCAGTGAAGGGTATAGAAAATTAGTTAGTGAAAATGACATTGTTTACAATTTATTTATATTGGATAAATATTTATTTAAAAATGAATCCAAATATGGTAATTATTGGAGAAATATTTTGAAATTAGTTTTATTTCCTATTCAATTATTTTTATTGATAAGATTTAAAATTAAAAATCCTCATTCTATTTACCATGCTCATTCAATGTATTATATTTGGCTTGCTTGGGCAGCTCGTTTAAAATTTATTGCTACACCTCAAGGAAGCGATATTCTTGTCAAGCCTTATAGTTCTAAACTATATTGGTATTTTTCTAAATTTGCTTTAAAATCTGCAAAAATAATTACTGTAGACTCTAATTTGATGGCAAAAGGTGTCTATAGTATTTCTGGTATCTTTCCTGTAATAATTCAAAATGGGATAGATTTAACTAGTTTATTATTAAATACTAATAAATATAGAAATCACAAGCGTGATAAAATCTTATCTATTAGAGGCTTTTCAAGTTTATATTGTTTAGACCAAATTTTAATTTCACGTAATAATTCTAGTGAATTCTTTAATCATCCAATTTCATTTATATATCCATTTGTTGATTCCGTTTATAAACAAAATGTTTTGTCTTTTTTTAGAGATTTCGACTCGGATATCGGTAGATTAGAAAAGGATAAAATGTATGAGTTGCTCCATAATACTTTTCTAGTTGTTTCAATACCTATAAGTGATTCTTCTCCCAGAAGTGTTTATGAAGCAATTTTTTGTGGTTGTGCAGTTGCTATAAGATATAACCCTTTTTATGATGATTTACCAGAATGTATGAAATCAAGAATAATATTAGTTGATCTTAATAATTCTAATTGGTTTGATGATGCAGTTAAATCAGCTTCTTTAATCGTAAAAAATAATTTTGTTCCAACTGAACAAGCATTAAATGAATATGATCAATTGAAATCTTCTGAAAAATTAATTCAGTTATTATTATCATAAATTAAATCTTATATGTTTGATGTAAACTATTAAATTGGTTTGTGGTAAAAAAATATAGCTTTTTTTATCTATTGTCTTTTTTTAAATCTTGGAAATCTTTAATTGTTTAAATATATATAAATGGTATATAAAATTTGCAAAAATTGCGTAATGGATACATCTGATTCCAATATTGTTTTTGATAATAATGGAGTCTGTGATCATTGCAATACCTTTAAAAATAAAATTGAGCCATTTTGGCATACTGATGAAAGAGGTCGTCAAAAACTTGAGGAGTTAGTATTTAAGATTAAGACCGAGGGAAAGGGTAAAGATTTTGATTGTATGATGGGAATGAGTGGCGGAATTGACAGTTCGTATCTGCTATATAAAATGGTCACAGAATTTGGTTTACGACCTTTAGTTTTTCATGTTGACGCTGGCTGGAATTCACAAATTGCTGTGAATAATATTGAAAGATTAGTTGATGGTCTTGGATTAGATTTATATACAGAAGTTATCAATTGGGAAGAGATGAAGGATTTGCAATTAGCGTTCTTCAAATCTGGAGTACCTCATATTGATGTGCCACAAGATCACGCTTTTTTTGCTACTATGTATAAATTTGCTTCCAAATATAAAATCAAAAGTATTTTAACCGGTGGAAATTATTCAACAGAGTGTGTTAGGAATCCATTGGAATGGATGTATTATCAATCTGATTCAATTCAATTGAAGGATATTTATAAAAAAAATGGGACAGGAAAGCTATTGGATTATCCTGTAACAAATATATTGTGGCACAAAATTTGGCTTCCTTTTTTTAAAGGGATAAAGATGTATCGGCCTCTTGATTTAATGCCTTATGATAAGGATGAAGCAATGCAAACATTAGTAGATAAATTCGGCTACCAAAAGTATCCTCAAAAACATTTTGAATCTCGCTTTACTAGATTTTATGAAGGTTTCTGGCTACCAGAGAGATTTAATTACGACACTAGAAAGGTACAATATTCTAGCTTAATTTTAACTGGTCAAATGACTAGGGAAGAAGCAATAGAAAAACTGAGAACGCCAATTTATACTAAAGATCAAATTAAAGAAGATTTTGAATTTGTTTCAAATAAGTTAGGTATTAAAATTGAAGAATTATGGGAGTATTTTAATGCGCCAAAAAAAACTTTCAAGAATTATAAATCACAACAAAGTATATATAATATTGGAGCTTCCATACTGAAATATTTTGGGATTGAAAAAGGGGGTAAAAGATGATTGGAATTGTTAATTATGGTTCAGGAAATATTCAGGCAATTGCTAATATTTACAATAGAGTTAATATTCCATTTAAGATTATTAGTGATTATGAACAATTGAAAAAAGCTGATAAGCTTATTTTGCCTGGGGTAGGGGCATTTGATGCCACAATGAAAGTATTAAATAATTCTGGCCTAAGAGAAGCACTAGATGAACAAGTATTAGTCAGTGGTAAGCCGGTTCTAGGAATTTGCGTAGGAATGCAAATATTAAGTAAAGGAAGTGATGAAGGTGAGATTGGGGGGTTAGGATGGATTGATGGAATGGTTAAAAAATTCGATGTAACTAAATTACATGAAAAACCATATCTTCCTCACATGGGCTGGAATAGCATTAGCCCCTTAGTAAATCATGATTTATTTAAAGGGGTTGATAATGAATTGGGTTTTTATTTTGTACATAGTTATTATTTTGAAACCGAAAACTCTGTTAATGCTTTATGCAATACCTACTATGGCGGAGATTTTTCGTCAGCAGTATATAAAAATCAAATTTTTGGTGTGCAATTTCATCCCGAAAAAAGTCATTCTAATGGCATAAAGCTATTATCAAATTTTGCAAAGATGTAAATATGCTTAGAGCTAGAATTATTCCTTGTCTTCTTGTTCATAATAAAGGGTTAGTTAAAACTGTCAACTTTAAAGAGCCAAAATATGTTGGAGATCCAATAAATGCGGTGAAAATCTTCAATGAAAAAGAAGTTGACGAGTTAATTGTTTTAGACATTGACGCAACGGTTGAAAATAGGGCGCCTAATTTTGAATTAATAAAAAACTTAGCCACTGAGTGTAGGATGCCTTTTTGTTATGGAGGAGGTATAACGAGTGTTGAACAAGCAAAAAAGATTATTGAATTGGGGGCTGAAAAAGTAGCAATAAGTAGCTCGGCAATTAATGATCCTTCCTTGATTAAAAATATTGGTTTAGAAGTAGGCGTGCAAAGTGTTGTTGTAGTTATTGATGTAAGAAAGAAAAGTTTTTTATTTGGTGGAGGATACGATATTTATATTAAGAATGGGAAAGAGAAAGTAAAAATTAATCTAAAAGATTTTATTGAACAGCTTAATAAAATTGGTGTTGGCGAAATAGTTATAAATTCAATTGACAATGATGGTATGATGAAAGGATATGACATACCTCTAATTTTAATGTTAAGAGAATGGACTAATTTCCCAATTACAGCACTAGGTGGTGCAGGTTCAACAAATGATATAAAGGAATTAATAGAGAAATTTAAAATTATAGGTGCCTCAGCTGGCAGTCTATTTGTTTTTAAAGGCAAATACAAAGCAGTACTTATAAATTATCCTAATCGAGAGGAAAAATTCAGAATATTTAATTAAATGAGACAAATCATTCAGGACCTAAAAAATGGGGCAACTATTTTAGAAGAAATTCCAGCCCCAATGATTAAATCTGGCCATATTTTAATTCAAACAACAAGAAGTTTAGTTTCATTAGGGACAGAACGTATGTTGGTAGAATTTGGCAAATCTAATTTGTTTCAAAAGGCAAGGCAACAGCCTGATAAAGTAAAAGAAGTATTTAATAAAGTTAAGACAGATGGCTTCAAATCTACATTAAATGCTGTGTTTAACAAATTAGACCAACCTATTCCGTTGGGATACTGTAATGTTGGTATAGTGATTGGAGTAGGTAAGGGTGTTGATGATTTTGCGATTGGAGATAGAGTAGCATCAAATGGTCCTCATGCTGAATATGTTTGTGTTCCTAAAAATCTAGCTGTTAAAGTGCCAGAGGGGGTTTCAGATGAAGAAGCTGCTTTTACGGTAATTGGTGCAATAGGTTTGCAGGGAATAAGATTAGCTAATCCAACATTCGGAGAGACTATTGTTGTGGTTGGCCTTGGGTTGATTGGTTTGATAACGGCTCAGCTTTTAAAAGCCAATGGTTGTAGAGTTATTGGTTTTGACTTTGATAGTCAAAAAGTTGATATAGCAAGGTCTCTAGGAATTGAAGCAGTAAATCCTGAAGATGGTGTAGACCAAGTAGGCTATGTAAAAAATGCTACAAATTCTACAGGTGCGGATGCGGTCATTATAACTGCTTCGAGTAAAAGTAATGAGATCATTTCTCAATCTGCGAAAATGTCAAGAAAACGTGGTAGAATAGTTCTTGTTGGTGTTATAGGATTAGACATTTCTAGAGCAGATTTCTACGAGAAAGAATTGACGTTTCAAGTGTCCTGCTCCTATGGCCCCGGCAGGTATGATGAAGACTATGAACTAAAAGGGAAGGATTATCCATTACCCTTTGTTCGTTGGACTGAAAAAAGAAATTTTGAGGCAGTGCTTCATGCAATAGCTTCCAAATTAATTGATGTCCGGTCGCTTATTACCGAGCGTGTTAAATTAGATGATTATCAAAAAATCTATTCTGATATGTCGGGTAATAAATCAATAGCATCTATTATAGAATATTCGGAAAAGTTTGAAGAACCTAGTCGGTCAATTCAAATTATTTCTAATCAATTTACCCCAAGCAAAGGTACAGTAGGGATTATTGGAGCGGGTAACTTTACTTCAGCTATGATTTTACCCTGTTTGAAGAAAACAAGTGCGAAGCTTAAGTATATTTCAAGTGCTGCTGGTTTAACAGGTACGACATTGGCAAAGAAGTACAAAATATTAGCTTCTACAACAGATAATAGTTTAATCCTAAGCGATAAGGATGTTGATTTAGTCATGATTACTACAAGGCACAATTCACACGCCAGATTGGCTGTCGATGCTTTGAATGCTGGGAAAAATGTGTTTGTGGAAAAACCGCTAGCTCTTAGCCAGGAAGAGTTAGATATGATTATTGATGCTTATAAAAGTTCCGGTAAAACTGTTACTGTTGGATTTAACAGAAGATTTGCAGCCCTTGCTATCCAAATGAAAAAAGTTCTGGCTAGTGCAGATAGTCCAATGAACATAGTAGCCACAATGAATGCTGGATTTATCCCCGACAAGATTTGGGTTCATGATTCGGAAGTGGGTGGTGGCAGAATTATTGGAGAAGCTTGTCATTTTATAGACCTAATTTCCTATTTAGCTGGATCAAAAGTGAAATCTATTTGTATGAATGCCATGGGTATTCATCCCAAAGAAAACACTGATAACGCAAGTATTTTATTAAAATATGAAAATGGTACAAATGCTGTAATTAACTACTTTGCAAATGGATCAAAGGGGTATTCAAAGGAACGCATTGAGGTGTTTCACCAAGAGCGTACATTAGTGTTAGATAATTGGCGAAGTCTTAAAGGTTTTGGTTTTAGAAATTTTAGTAGTTCTAGCTCTAGCCAAGACAAAGGGCATCAAAATCAATTCAATCAGTTAATTGATTCAATACAAAAAGGCGGAGCTCAAATTATTCCTATGGATGATATCATAAATACGACCAAGGCAAGTTTTGCTGCAATTGAAAGCCTTAAAAAAGGAGCTTGGATCGATATTACGTAACATAACTAATACATTTTGAAAATAGATTTAATTGCTGGGGCTAGACCTAATTTCATGAAAATTGCACCAATTATTGATGCAATCAGTAAAGCCAAAAGTGAGGGAGTTGATATATGCTTCCGCTTGATTCACACAGGTCAGCACTATGATAAAAACATGAGTGATAGTTTTTTTGATCAGCTAAATATTCCTCAACCCGATATTAATCTAGGTGCTGGTGGAGGTACTCAAGCGGAGCAATCTGCTTCTATTATGATAGGATATGAGCAAGTTTTAATTAAAGAAAAATCTGATTTGTGTCTTGTTGTAGGGGATGTTACGTCAACTATGGCTTGTT
>JACCDH010912085.1_pt1 | contig 29037 bp, 25 predicted proteins | sample 7442481 | NCBI WGS metagenome assembly JACCDH01 (sample SAMN15323433, study PRJNA562643) | freshwater metagenome | isolation source: river surface water | place: USA:Blue River Watershed | collected 2017-08-15 | reverse complement strand
TACAAAAAGATCAGTCAATATTTCTTCGACTTCTTGTAGTAAATTGCAGCATGATGAAGACTCACGGACTCACCTTGGTTGAATGTCCGAGAGATGCTATGCAAGGCATCAAGACTTTTATTCCTACAGCGGTTAAGATTCAGTATTTAACAACCCTGTTGCAGCAAGGATTTGACGTCTTGGATTGTGGCAGTTTTGTGAATCCCGAATCGATTCCCCAGATGGCCGATACAGCCGAAGTCATTCAGGCGATTAGCCAAATCGAAACAAATACAGAGTTGTTGGTGATTGTCGCCAACGAGAGAGGCGCTTTACGCGCTGTTGCTTATCCCAAAATCAAATATTTGGGATTCCCTTTAAGTGTAAGCGAAACATTCCAAAAGCGAAACACCAATGCATCACGGGAAGAAGCATTTAGGAGATTGGCGCGTATACAAGATATTGCTCAAGCCTCAGGCAAAGAAGTAGTTGCCTATTTGAGTATGGCATTTGGCAATCCCTACGGCGATGATTGGAGCAGTAAAGAAGTTGCAGAATGGGCTTCAAAGATTGCTTCTTTGGGTATTCGGATTATTTCATTGTCTGATACGGTGGGAACTGCCAATGCCGAGCAACTTGGCGATTTGTTCTCTGAGATACACGATAAATTACCACATGTGGAAGTGGGGGTGCATTTGCACGCAAAACCCAATGAATGGTTGGCAAAGGTTGAGGCCGCATACAATCATGGATGTAGAAGATTTGATGCCGCGTTGGGAGGATTTGGCGGATGTCCAATGGCAAAAGATGATTTAGTAGGCAATATACCCAGCGAGGGGGCTTTTTCATGGTTAAGCCAGCAGGAACCCGCTGGCTTAACCATGAAAATTCAATGGGAAGAACTGCGTTCGCTAGCCCAAGAAACTTACGAGTTTGGGACTTACTGACCCACGCTAGAGTATTTTTCTGCTTTCAATAATTCAATGATTGTATCCAACTTGCCCATTAAATCTGAATATGAATTGGTATTGTTTGAAGGCAACAATCCTATTGCTGTTGTTGAATCCAAATTTCCCTCAAACAAATCCACCATAGTAATTTCAAGGGTATCACAAATCCTCTCGAGCGTATCTACGCGCATGGTTTGCTTTTTTAGCATGTAGTGAAATCCTTGTTCACTGAGGTCGCACCGGCGAGCCAATTCTTTGATTGGAATTCGCTTTGATGCGGCCAAATTTTTGATTTTGTTGTAATCGAGTTTCGACACGGTGATTGTTTTTTTTAGTTAACAGTTGATAAGCATAAACCCAGTGGGTTTGCTCTATAAACTGATTCTAACGGCTTTTATTTTACCCTGAATTGTACCAATGGGTATGTTTATGACGCAAACCAAACAATAAAATGCCAAAATGCTGAATATCAACAATATAGAATTGTCAACACAATGTAAAAACAAAATAAAAATCAAGAAGAAATATCGAATAAAAATCAAAAACCTGCAAGAATGGTATTTTTCCCTATCTCAACTTGGTTGAATTCACTATCTCCTGCACCAAATCTTTGTAATTTTTACCTACCGGCAACTGCTTACCCGCTATGAGCACAGCATTGTTTTGAATGGTTTCAATTTTACTTTTTGAAACGATATAACTTCTGTGAATCCGAACAAATTGATCGGAAGGTAAAGATTGTTCCATATTTCTCATGGTCTGCAAAGTCACAATTCTCTTGTCGCTTGATGTCCAAATTTTCACATAATCGGCAAATGCCTCAACATACAGAATGTCATTATAGTTAACTTTTTGATGTTGTCCATCCACCTTTACAAATACAAAATCAGGCTTTAAAGAAACTTCCTCATCGCCCACTTTTTTCATTTGCTGGTATTCCTCCAATCGTTTGATTGCTCGATCAAGTCTTTCCGGAGAAATTGGCTTCAACAAATAATCCAATGCTTCGAATTCGAAGGCATCTGCCGCATAATTGGGATGTGCAGTCGTAAATATAACGGCATGCGGCGCAGGGTATTGATTTTTCACCAAATCCAAGCCGGAAATTCCAGGCATGTTGATATCGGTGAACACCACATCAACAGCGTTCGCAGTCAACCAATCCAAAGCGTCTCTTCCATTGGAAAAGGTTTCAATAATCTCGAGATTTGAATGTTGACCCAAATGACTTTTCAAAACTTCCAAAGCCAAGGGCTCGTCATCGATTAAAATACAACGTAATATTTTGTTAGGCATGTGACAGATTTATAAATAGTGAAACGGAATATTGTGATTCATCTTTTATTACTTCCAATTGATAATTTCCCGGATAAATGAGGTCTAATCGCTTGCGGAGATTAGTCAAACCAATGCCTCCCGCGGATTCTGTGGCTCTTTTGGTACCCATTGAATTTTCGACGAATAACTCATATCCATCTGTGGTTGAAATTCCTTTCACCTTTACCCAACCCTTTCCAGATTCAATTTGCGCACCATGTTTAAATGCATTTTCTACCAAGGTGAGGTATAACATGGGTTCAATTTTGAGATCCAACTTGGGCTCAGCGAGATCCACATCAACCATTATGTGATCACCCAATCTCAATTTTTCAAGTTCAATAAAATCCTGTAAATGTTGAAGCTCCTTTTGAATGTCTACTTTTCCTGTGCTCGATTCATACAATACATACCGTAGAATATCGCTCAATCGCAAAACAATCTGGGGCGCCAAATCAGATTTCAACAGGGTTAGCGCATATAAGTTATTGAGTGAGTTAAAGAGAAAGTGAGGATTTATTTGGGATTTCAAATACATCAATTCTGTTTGAAGTTGTACCTGCTCCAATTCTCTTTTTGATTGTTGATCCTGATACCATTCTTTGAGAAATTTCATGGTCATAGACATAATCAAGCTGAAAAACAATCCCAGCGCAATCAGAAATAAGAAAAATGACGACCAAACCTCTTCTTGTATCACCTCATTTGCAATCAATCTGTGCGTAAGAATGGCCAAGGGGAAGGTGGCTCCAGCAAGAAGCAACAAGATGGTCACAACATAAGTAAAATAGTTTTTGTTGAGCAATAAGCGCGGCAGAAGTACGTATAAATTGAAATACACAACTACTGCGTGTGTCGCAACAATGGGCAACTGCCTTTGAAAAGAATCAATCCAAGAATGTCCGATGCGAATGACCGACGCAATCAATGATGCATAAAGCAACCAAAACAACAAATGATAAATCTTGTATTGAGAAATTGTGGTTTCACATCGCGTAAAAAATCTATGTACAGCGTTTTGAAACCCCAAGGTGATTGTTTTTGCTAACGGAGATTTTTGAGCATTTCAATACCCATTTCTAGCCATTTTGCAGGCGCTACCATTTTGGGATTGAATGAAATGGATTCCCAAAAAAAATGAGTACCCATATTGGCACTTCCACTTGCTTGTGAAAAGTAGGCTTGTGCAGATAAAAAACCCACTACATTCACAAATAGCAAAAAAGCAATTAGCGGAATGTTCTTTTTCAATTTCTTACCCATATTGTGTATTTGGCAAATTTGATGCCATAATAGTATAGACGCAATTCACCTGAAAAATGTTACATCAATTCGAAAAAAAAGATCGAATGATTTTTGATTGCAATCCCAAAACAATTGAATCTGAAGCAGTTGACCGATTAAAATGATCCAAGAAAAGATGATGTCTAAAGCCAGTGGCCGACAATACCGCCTTTCCTTCTGTGAATGAAATCGCCATACCTGGGTGATTGGCAAAGAACATGTTACGAGAAAATGGCAATTTGTCGGTTTTTTTCAAGAGTTGCTCTGTCAGTGTGGCATAAATATCTGTTTGACTTACAACCAACTGGGGAGCTACACCCCGATACATATCACGGATTGGACCACCGGTAATGATGATGGGAATTCTAAAAAACTCTTGCTCATAATCTACTGTTTTTGGCAATCCCACCGTTTTGCCATGGTCCGATACAAAAATGATCACAGTAGAATCATACAGGTTGCGCTTTTTTAACCCAGAAACCAAATCCCCTATCGCCTTGTCGGTGTACTCAATAGACTTTCTGAGCCTTTGAGCTTGGGTTAGTCCATTTTCAGCCACAACATCATATGGTTCATGGCTACTAAGCGTAAGCCAACTACAGAAAAACGGTTTCTTTTGATTAGATAATTCGTTCAACAACAATGGCACCATCTGCTGATCCTGAACGCCCCAATCACCAGCGCCATTTTGTGATGGTGAAACCACCTTTTGAAATCCAATGTATTTTACGAAGGCGCCAACATTGGCAAAATCAGGATCTCCACCATAAACAAATGAGGTTGAATATCCCTTTTCAACAAAGGCAAGTGGCATTTTTTGTCCATTGATTAATGGCCAATCGGCCGGGTTCATCAACAAACCTTGCCAAGGCTGTGAAGGCCATGCCGTATAAATCGAAGCCAATCCTTTGTCTGTGCGATCTCCTGAAGCATACGCTTTCTTGAACCACATTCCATCCTGTGCGATTTTCACCAAGTTGGGCATGGCCGTATTTTGCGGTTGTACTTGATAGCTTGGTGAACCAAAACCATCTATGTATTTACTGTTACTGTAAGAATTCAAACTAGACTCTAACCAATGTTGATTGATCCCTTCCAATACCACAATTAATACATTGGAACCCTCCCGGATGATTTGAGGCATCCTTTTGAGTCCGCCTGGAAAAGTATCAGGCCCCATGTAAGCATCCATTGCAAACTGTTCGATCCCCGGGTTCATCACTGCCTTCATTGCCCGAGCTTTTAGATTGGGCTGACTGACCACTGAATACAAATTAAAGTTGGGATTGGTTGCCAATAGGTTGTCTATTTTTTCATTTGAAAAATGCGATGAACCAATACCTATTGGAACTTTCCCTACCCCACCCCTTATTCCGACAGCGGACAGTAACAATGTCACTAACAACCAAAAGGGCTGTTTATGCCAAACAAGATGGGGCTCAATAACAACTTTGAGGGCTTTGTTCAACAACCATGACAACAAAACTAGGCCTACAAAAAACAACGACAAAAAACACAGACTTTGAAAAGACAGAGATTGTAAAGTTCCCGCAGGGAATTGAACCATAGACAATGCCAAAGCGTTGAATCTAGAATCCCAAGTGAGCAGTAAATTCAAGTCCAATGCAAATAAGAGTCCTTGTGAAATCAAAAACAAGGATTGAACCATCTGAACCAGGCGAATTCGCGATGGAAACAAAGCAATCAAACAGACAAAGAGCGTATAATAAGAAGACACCGAGACATCCTGAGATAATCCGTGCCACTGTATGTTCAAAGTGTCGAGTTTCGCAATTGATTCAGTCTGAATGGCTTGAATGGTGATTGTTCTACCCAACCTTTGTGTAAGCATGGAGAGGGAGAACGACCAAATGGCCAATAAAAAAAACCCGTTTTTCAACGGGTTTTTAAAAGCTATGAAATTCCTATGAATCAAGGATTAACAATAAATTTCGTTTGATAAACACCACCGTTGTGATCTGTGATGGTTGCGAAATATACCCCGGCTGATACATCTGATAAGTCAATGACGTTCTCTTCAAACTTAGCAACAATCACTTGACCATTGATACTGGTTAATAACACTTGCTTCATTGCATGTACACCTTTCACAGTGATTTTACCTGTTGCAGGATTTGGAAACACCGTGATTGTATTAACAGTTTCAATAGAACGGTTGGAATTGGCCACCACATTGATATAACCCGTTTTGGCTTTTTGGTCGGTTCCTGTAGCATTCGTCACTTTCAATGTCACAGCATACAAACCAAATGCATTGAATTTCACATCCATATTTTTAGAGGTGGTTGTGGTCGAATTCATCAATGTATAGGTTGTTGGGGTGATTGTCCACAACCAAGATGTTGGCGTGTTATCGCTCAAATCAAACAATCTTACCGTTTGAACTGTGTTTGGCGTGAGCACATCAGCCACAAAATCACACGTAGGCTTTAAATTCGATGTGCTTGAAACATTGATATAGTTTTGTTTTGTGGTGGTAACCTTATCAGATGAATTGGCCCCAAGCAAAGTAATCGTATAAGAACCTGTTGAGTTAAAAGACACATACAAGTTTTTATCGCTCAGTTTTGAACCTGATTGCAAGGTGTATGAACTTGGAGTAATCGACCATGTATAAGATGTGGTTCTGGTACAATTTGATGTCAAAGCCACTGTTTGATTCACATTCACCGCCGTCTTGTTGGCCACAAAATCAACCGTTGGGGGATCTTGTAGCGTTAAACGACGAATAACATTGTTGACTTGGTCGCAAATATAAAATGCAGAATCAGCCTTGCGGTAAGCAAACAAATTGATCAAGCCAAATTTTGCGCTGCTAGCAGCACCGTCTGTGTAACCCATTTCGGCTTCTTGTCCTGCATAAATCTTCAACGTTGTTCCGTCAAAAACTTTAATACAATATTGATCGGCAATGAAAATCCTTCCATTAACAGCAACTACATCACTTGGCATATTTAACCCTGTAGTAACCACATTGGTGACTTCATTGGTTTTGAGGTTCAAACGTTTGATTTTCTTGTTGTTCCGATCAGCAATCAACATATAGTCATCGCTTTCCAAACAAATGCCTGTTGGGGCATAAAATCTGGCATCGGTGCCAGCTCCGATTGCATCACCCGACGTTTTTGGCTTACCCGCAATGGTGGTTACCTTACCCGCAGAAATTTTACGAATCACTTCATTGCCAAAATCACAGATATACATTTCACCCAATGAATTGATTGCAATGTCTGTAGGCGTATTGAAATAGGCAGCAGAGGTTAACCCATCCACGTGATCACCAGCAAATGAATAATTTCCTGCCACTGTACTGAATACGGTACCATTTGAAACATTCACGAATTGTGTACCTTTTCTGATCAAGGCGTTGTCAGTATCAACAATGTAAACATCATTGGTATTCTTGTTCACTTCAACTCCTTGAGGGGTATTAAATCTTGAAACTGTGCCCGTTCCATTGTCAATGCCAATAGCACCAGGCGCATTGGGATCACCCAAAAATCCGCCACGGATTCTGCTCAAACTACCATCAAGAATCATTAAATTGTGTTGATCAGTGGTCCACATTCGGTTGTTATTGTCGATAGCGATTCCGAGGGGATAGCTAAACAACTCATCCAACAAGTTGTTGTTGGAAGTTGCGTTGTAATCACCACTTCCCAAATATTGTTTTCCCGCGTAGGTAGAAACATTTTGGGACATCAATGAGGCACTCAAACTCAGTGCTGTGGCCAATGTAATTACATATTTATTCATCCTTGAATTGTTAAAATGGTTTGGTTGACTTTTTGTTCGATTTCTTTTTCGATGTTGTTATATGACCTTCTGTCTAAAGGCATTCCAGTCATGGCACGATATAATTCCTCATATCGCTCGGTAATACTATTTACGAATTCATCCGTCATTGTTGGAATCACCTCCCCTTCTTTGCCTTGAAATCCATTTTCCATCAACCATTCCCGAACAAATTCTTTGCTCAATTGACGTTGCGACAATCCTTTTCGTTGCAAGTCATCGTAAGAATCCGAATAAAAAAACCGACTGCTATCGGGTGTATGTATTTCATCGATCAAAACAATCTCTCCATCACGCATCCCAAATTCATATTTGGTATCTACCAAAATTAAACCTTTCTCAGCAGCGATTTCAGTTCCACGTTGAAACAATGCCAAAGAGATTCGGTAGAGTTCGTCGAGTTCACTTTTCGATACAATCCCTTTTTCCAGAATTTCATCATAGGTGGTATCTTCATCGTGCCCTGTTAAAGCTTTGGTCGCAGGCGTAACGATGGGAGTGGGAAATGGATCATTTTCCTTCAAGCCCTCTGGCAGGATATTGCCACATAGCAACCGTCCACCCGCTTTATATACCCTCCAAGCATGGCCAGTTAAATATTTGCGAACCACGAATTCAACGGGCAATGCATCGCACCGATACCCTATTGTTACATGGGGATCCGGCATTGCAATTTTCCAATTCTTGACAATGTCAGCCGTTTTGTCCAGGAAAAGACCTGCAATCGCATTGAGAACTTGACCTTTATGAGGAATGGCTCTTGGCAAGACATGATCAAAAGCTGAAATTCTATCACAAGCCACAATGACCAACAAATCATCGCCAATGGTATATACATCCCTTACCTTCCCCTTGTAAAACTGGGTTTGATTCGGAAATTGAAACTGGGTAGAGGTAAGTGCTTGTAATGTCATGATTTACTACAATGGCAAATTTATTTCAGGTTTAAGCCTTTTCTCCAGAATCTTTTTCACATTCAGCATCTTTGTCGTAGGCGTGTACAATTTCTTTGACGAGTCGATGTCGAACCACATCATCTGTATCCAACTGAATCATCCCGATGCCTTTAATATTTTTGAGCAATCGAAGGGCTCGATTCAAACCACTTTGTTGCTTTCTGGGCAAATCTATTTGTGTTAAATCGCCGGTAATGATCAATTTGGCGTTTGGCCCCATGCGGGTAAGGAACATTTTCAACTGAAGATCAGTACTATTTTGTGCCTCATCCAAAATCACATAACAGTTATCAAGCGTTCTACCCCTCATAAATGCCAAAGGTGCAATTTCCACTGTGCGCGATTCAATCATGCTTTTCAACTTATCGTTGGGAATCATGTCTTCAAGGGCATCATATAAGGGCCTCAAATATGGATCAATTTTCTCTTTGAGATCTCCTGGCAGGAAGCCCAAATTCTCACCAGCTTCAACCGCAGGCCTGGTGAGTATGATTCTGCGAATTTCTCTTTCTTTCAGGGCGAGCACAGCAATGGCCACTGCGGTGTAGGTTTTACCTGTTCCCGCCGGACCGATCGCAAAAATGATATCATTCTTTTTGGCCGAGTTCACCATTTTTACTTGATTTCGGGTGCGTGCCTTGATCTGTTGGCCCCTGGTTCCAATCAACAAGGTATCACCCGTTGATATCAAATTGGCTTCGGCAGTCCCCTCCACTTTTTCTACAACAATTCCTTCTAACGCTTCCAAAACCATGTGTTCATTGATTTCTTTGTTTTTGGCAAACATTTTTTCCAAATGCTTCATCGCCAAAAAAAATGCACCAACTGATGCATCGTCTCCAAAAATTTTGATTTCCTCTCCCCGAGCCACCAATTGCAATTTCGGAAATTTCGCTTTGATGATGGTCAAATGGAGGTTGTTTGGACCATAAAACTGCTGTGGGTCTATTTGATCGAGGGTATAAATTCTTTCAGACAATTTGAATACGTTTAGTTCATACAAACCTAGCAAAATTCTGAATCATTGTTTGTCTCCAAAAAGTCATTCAACCCGGTATTTTTCACCATTCTATCCACCAAACAGCGTGTTAGTTTGAATAGTGTCATATTAACAAACATATCCATGGGAATCGTCAATAAGATTACCACTATGCCGTTTGTAGTGCAGTCACAGATCATGAAAAATCCCATTCGATTCATTTTACTTTTTATCACCATTGCTACAGTTCATAGTTCTTGCCACACTGCCGTTGACCCCAGTACGGACCCCAGGTTCCAAGGAAACAGGTTGATGGTAAAAATGTTAGATAGTTTAAATTCAATTGCAGATCCAAATACCAACTATTATCTCAGTGGCAGAAGGGCAGCCCAAATGCTGGCAAAATCTCATAATTACACAAACCCCATCGATATCATCAATTGGGAAACAAAGTATTGCTTCGAATTGCTGAACGCAGGCAATGTAGACGATTGTATCAAAACCCTCACTGCGATGATCAACAAATATCCCGGAGGCGGAGAAAAAGCATTGGCGGACGTCAATTTCAAGAAAGTCTTTGATTTACTAGCGGTTGCCTATTTGCGATTGGGTGAAAACGACAATTGTGTCGCAAACCACAACGCAGCCAGCTGTATTGTTCCCTTGCAATTAAAAGCATTTCACAAAAACACCAAAGGTTCACTAACCGCCATTGAATTTTACACTCAAATTCTCCGTGTTTATCCCGATGATTATCAAAGTAAATGGTTAATGAACATTGCTTACATGACCTTGGGGAAGTACCCATCTGAAGTACCCAAAGAACATTTCATCGACTTTGCCGCATTAGATGAGCAAGTGAATGAATTTGTTCCATTCGAAAATTTGGCCATTGAACTTGGGGTTGATGTAAATGGTTTGGCGGGATCAGCCATCATTGAAGACTTCAACAACGATGGTTACTTAGATATCTTTTGTTCATCGTATGGCCTAACCGATGACCCAAACTTGTTCATTTCAGATACCAAAGGCGGATTTATTGACCAATCATCAACGGCCATGCTCACGGGTATTACGGGTGGCTTGAATGCCAAACAAGCAGATTTCAACAACGACGGCTTCATGGACATTTTGGTTTTGCGAGGTGCTTGGCTCGATAAAGGCGGTGAATGGCCAAACAGTTTGTTGCGAAACAACGGCGATGGCACTTTTAGTGATATCACTTTTGCCGCAGGCATGAAAAACGCATTTCCCACTGAAACAGCAACCTGGGCGGATGTGAACAATGATGGTTTTTTGGATGTTTTTGTCGCCAATGAAAACAACGATGAAAACCAATTCCCCTGCGAGTTATTCATCAACAATGGGAATGAGACATTTATCAATGTGGCTGAAGACTGGGGCCTTTCGGGCAATTTCGGTTATGCCAAATCAGCCATTTTCTCAGATTTCAACAACGATGGTTTACAAGATTTATACATTGGGTGTTTGAATCAAGACAACAAACTTTTTATGAATCGCGGATTTGAAAAGGGATCGAAAGGAAAGATGATATTCCAAAACATCGCCAACAAAGCCGGTGTAAACAAACCTTTCCGCACATTCCCCTCTTTGGTTTTTGATTACAACAACGATGGCTTTGAAGATATTTTTTGTACATCCTTCCCCACTGAAAAATTGTCTGTTGTGGGCGAAGAGGCCGCCATGGAAATGTTGAAAATCAATAGCGGAACGGAAAGAGCGAAATTGTATCGCAACAATGGCAATGAAACTTTCAGCGACGTTTCCAAAGAAGCGGGTGTAGACAAAATGATTTTTGCCATGGGCTTTAATTTTGGTGATTTAGACAACGATGGTTGGCTTGATGTATACACTGGAACAGGGGCTTTTGAATTCAATTCGCTCGTTCCAAATCGTGTTTTCAAGAATATCAACGGCAAATATTTTGCAGAAATCACCAATGCATCGGGCTTGGGGCACTTGCAAAAAGGCCATGGCATCGCTTTCGGCGACTTGGATAACGATGGTGATCAAGACATTTACACCACATTGGGCGGAGCGGTTGAAGGCGACAATGCACACAACGCACTATTTGCCAATCCCAATCACGGTGGACATTGGATTACGATAAAACTCAAGGGAAAAACCGTTTCTAGGGATGCCCAAAACAGCAAGATCTTCATCACCACAAAATCAGCGGCTGGCACTCACAAGTTCTATCATGCTTCGGGATCTGGAGGATCGTTTGGCGCCAATAGCATTCAATTGGAGGCAGGTTTGGGCGATGCAAAATCCATCGAATCCATAGAGATTTGGTGGGCGGGGAATCCCAGAAAGAAATCCATTTATAAAAATATTTCCGTGGATCACTTCATTGAGTTAACGGAAGGGGATCAAAAAGTAAACATCCTTCGGAGAAAACCAAATCCACTTAAAGGTAACCCAACAGCAAAAGATTGTTGTAAAAAATAATCTCATTCCAATACTGGAATATAGAAATTCCCAAAATCCCGCGGATATCTATTTATATATTTGCACTTCGTATCCCATCAATTTAATTTGGATTCGCACAGCGCAATATGTCAACATCAGCCATCACATCCACACCCATCGTTCATTTGTTATGCGATTTCAGGGTTGAAGCCCCCGATTATACGGTGGCCATGGCGAGAATGGCGATGGAGTTCCCACAAATCAAAACCCTCATTACCCCACAGCCCTTTAAAAAAGGACATGTATTGGGGCAGAGTGTATTCTTAAAATTGGTGATTGATGAATTTCCTGAAGGCACCATACACATTTGCAGATTTGGCACGATGAGCAAAATGCCCAATCGGTTTGTTTTAGTTGAGCACAACAATCGGTTTTTCATGGGTCCCGACAATGGATTGTTCCCTCTGTATTTTGGCGAATCTGATCCCGTATATTACAATATCACACCTGATTCAAGTATTCATGTTGTTGATGCACTAAAACAAGTCTATATCCCTGCATTGCATCAATTGATTAACCACAAAATGTCGATTGAGTTGGCCGGATTCAAGGTAAAGGAAATGCTGATTCGATCGGCCCCTCCCCAACCCACATTATCGAATGGCATGATGCGATTAACCGTTATATACAACGATTATTATGGCAATGCGTATTTGAATATCGACAAGAAAACATTTGAAGAAATTGGCCAAGGCAGAGCCTTTCGATTGCGGTTAAATAGCAACATAGAAATCAATCGTTTGAGTGAGTCTTACAACGATGTTTTGGAAGGCATGGAACTTTGTATGTTTGGTTATGGAAACATCATGCAGATTGCTGTGAATGCGGGATCTGCGGCACAATACCTATCGCTGAATGAAGACAAACCTGTGATTTTACAATTCCAAGAATGATACATCGCATCGTAATTATGAGTTTCAAAGCTGAATCAGTGGAAGAATTCCTCCAAGTTTTTGATGATTCCAAAGAAATGATTCGGAATTTTCCAGGATGTAAAGGTTTGAAATTGCTGAGAGACACAAACGATGAATCAAAACTCAGCACCTTCAGCTTGTGGGAATCAGAGGATGCACTCAATAACTACAGACATTCAGAATTGTTTTCCGTGACATGGGCCAAGACCAAAGTACTTTTTGCTGACCGTCCAGTGGCTTTTTCCAACACGTTGGAAAGAGACATGGGGTTTGACACATTCTAGTCTAAGTATTCATTGAAACTTCGGAGTTAATCCAACCATTTGCCTGGATTAAGAATATTCTTGGGATCAAAAGTACTTTTTATTCCCTTAAGCAATTGAAAATGTATGGGATCCAACACAATGGGCAAATATTGCTTTTGCACCAAACCGATACCATGTTCTCCACTGATAGTGCCACCCACGGATTTGCAAAATTCAAATATCTCCGCAATTGCCATGGGAATTTGGTGATTCCATACTTCATCACTCAAATCATTTTTTAAAATGTTCACATGCAGATTTCCATCGCCCGCATGTCCGTAGCACACCGATTGAAATCCATATTGCTCGCCTATGGATTTTACCTTTTTCAATAATTGTGGCATGGCAGACCTCGGCACCACGGTATCTTCCTCTTTATAGGGCGATACCTGCTTCACAGTTTCCCCAATGGCCCGTCGAACCTTCCACCATTGCTGAGCTGTTTCCGAATTTGGGGAAGGAAGTATATCCAAGGCATTGTAAGACTCCAATATTTCGTAGATGCCCTCGGCTTGTAAAAACAGATCTTCACCATCAAATCCATCGAATGCAAATAGCAAATACGCTTCTGCCGCATCATGGATTGGAAAGGCGGTTTGCGTGGCTTGCATGGATATCATCACACCAGATTTCTCCATCAACTCAATGGCGCACGGTTTAAATTTCGATAATAAGACCGCATTTACGGCTTTGGCACAATCCTCCAAGTTCTCGAAGGAGGCAACCAACAATAATTCTTGGGTTGGTTTTGGGATGAGCTTGAGCACCGCCTTTGTAATTACACCCAGCATCCCTTCGCTGCCAATCATCAGATGTGTTAACGAAAACCCTGTAGAATTCTTCAATGTATTGGCCCCTGTCCATATGATTTCACCTGTGGGCAATACCACCTCTAAGTTCATTACGTAATCACGAGTAATACCATACTTTACTGCCCTTGGGCCACCAGCACCATGAGCTAAGTTCCCTCCAATACTGCAGCTACCTTGCGATGCTGGGTCCGGTGGATAGTACAAACCCAACTCTTCTACTGCCATTTTCAAGTGTGCGTTGATTACACCAGACTCAATGGTTGCTGTAAGGTTTTGGGTGTCTATTTCCATGATTCGATTGAGTTTTTTGGTACTCAACACCAAGCCATCTTGAACAGGCAGGCAGGCGCCAGACAAACCCGTACCAGCCCCCCTCGTATAAACTGGCACATTCAATGCATTGCACAGAGCTAAAATCCTAGATACTTCAAGTGAATTGTTGGGAAAACACACCGCTGCGGGTGGGTAAAACAAATCTTCGGTATAATCTGAACCATAAGGCAAGGTATCCTCTGAGGAAAAAAGAAATTCTATGGATGTGAGTTCTTCAGAAATCCTCTTCAATTGGCTGTTAACGTGACTCATATATGGGGCAGACAAATTCTATGGCAAGTTATTATGTTCGGAGGAATATTGCGACCTTTACGATGTTTTTAGTCAAGTTTTCTAAATCATGATCAAACAAAAGAACATCCTCTCGGGTATAGCCATATTCATTGCCCTTTATATGACCGCGGCATTGGGTTGGTGGACATATTCTTTATTGAAGTATAACCGAGCCGAATCAGAATTGCAGTTGAGGTCACTTCAACTTCAAAAAGAACTTTGTATAGAAAAATTCATCAACAAAAATACCAAAAAACCATCAGAAATTACCTCAACTTTTTTGTCTTATTATTACAAAGATACTAATTTTAGTTATTTGATTAAAAACGCATTTAGCCATGCTAATTATTACAATATGGATGTCCATGTGAACGAATCACATCGAAACGGTCATACACATGTGATAAAAATTGGGTTTACGCCCAAAAAGAAGTCCGTATTTCAAATCCAGAAAAAGCTTCAGTCAAAGCAAAATGCCTGGTTGGGAGAAGGCATCGCCGCGGGTCTAATCACATTGATTATCATTGCGTTCATGTATTTTTACTTGGAGAAAATCTTAAAGTTCAACCAACAGAAAGCCAATTTCATGATGGCCGTAACACATGAGTTAAAAACACCCATTGCAGCGGCAAAATTGGCCATACAAACCGTTATTCGAAACAAAAATAAAGAGAATCAAGACCGTGTTTTAGAAATTTCTAAACAGAACATTGACAGGCTCTCTGGACTCATGGAACGGGTATTAATGGCAACACAATTCGAAAATCGTATCCCTGCCAAGAACGAAAAATGGACATCCATTCATTCGATCATCAACAAAGCCATTGATGATGGTCAATTTACCATCGCCGAGGAACTAAAAAAATGTTTAGTTGAATCAAAGGATTTTTTCATTTTTTGTGACGAACAGATGATAAAAATCGTTTTTATTAATTTATTTACAAATGCAATAAAATATAGTGAAGAAAACTGCGTTAATGTTAACGTGAATTCATTCATCAAGGATGGCGTGTACGGAGTTTCGGTTTCTGATCAAGGAATGGGCATTCCCGTGCATGAGAGAAATCACATTTTTGAGAAGTTCTATAGAATAGGCGATGAAAAAACGAGAAGTCGATCTGGCTCAGGATTGGGATTGTATTTGGTTAAACAAATTTTACAATTACACAAAGCCAGTATTGAAGTTTCATCGAACTCGCCTCAAGGCTCAAATTTCAACATTGTATTTAACGCTAACGATTGTAGAATGGAATGATTAACTACCGCATTTTGGTCGTTGAGGATGAACAAGACCTCGCCGAACTTTTAAAAATCAATCTGGAATCTGAGGGCTACAAAGTCACCTTGGCTCCGCATGGCGCGGTGGCAATCAACAAGTTGAAAACAGAGAGTTTTGACTTGATCATTATGGATATCATGATGCCGAGCATGGATGGTTTAACTGCAACGCACCACATCCGACTATCCAGCAACAATGTTCCCATCTTAATTTTGTCTGCTGGCAACACAGCCCAAGATCGTATCAATGGTTTAAAATCTGGCGCAGATGACTACATGAGTAAGCCTTTCGAATTGGAGGAACTGTTGCTTCGTGTACAAAAAATATTGATGCGCGCCCACCGCGAAGACCCTACCATCAATTTCATGGAATTCACATTTGGGGGCAATTTTGTTGACTTCAACAGCTACAAGGCGATGGGGATCAACGGAGAATTCAAACTCACAAAGAAAGAAGCGCAGTTATTGCGTTTGCTGATCGAGAAAAAGAATCAAGTTGTTACCCGCGAAGAAATTCTCAAAACTGTATGGGGTTACACGGTTTTCCCTAGCACGCGAACCATAGACAATTTTATTCTGGCATTCAGAAAGTACTTCGAAGAAGACATCAAAAACCCGAAGTATTTTTTAAGTCACCGCGGCTTAGGATACAAATTCAACGATAAAGATTAATTGGCGATGGCTTTGGCCACTGCGGCGGCCGTTGACCAAGCTGCTTGAAAATTAAAGCCGCCCGTTACACCATCAATGTCCAACACCTCTCCGGTAGCATAAATCCCCGGAACCACTTTCATTTCCATAGTATTTGGATTTACTTGAGCCAAATCAATCCCACCAGCAGTCACAAATTCTTCTTTGAACATCGTTCTACCGTCTGTTTGAAATGGCATACGCAACAAATTTTCTATCAATTTATTGAACTCGTATTTACTCAAATCTGCAGCCATCTTGGTGATGGGCGTTTCAGCCCTGCTCATGATGTAATCCCAAAGTCTGCGGGGAATTCCGTCTATTACGATGTTCGACATCAATTTCTTGGGATTGCTCAATAAAGTATCGTTAAGCATCACCCGCATTTGCTCTTCGTTCAAATTCAACCAAGAAACCAATGCCGTTGTAACGTAGGCCTTTTCATTCATCCAACGGGCAGCCCAGGCGCTTGTTTTTAATACAGCAGGACCACTGATGCCCCAATGAGTTACCAACAATGGACCATTATATGTTTCGGGGAAGCCCACCATCTTTACTTTGGCATCGGGCACCGAAACGCCATGCATCGCATGCAATGTTTCATCGGGAATATTAAATGTAAACAACGATGGTACTGGAGGAACAATATCAATCCCCAACACCGATATCATGTTATATTGCGATTCTTTGGTAAAGCCACCCACGGCCAAAACCACATCCGTAGCCAACTCGCTGCCCCCAGTATTGAAATTCAACTGCCAACGGTAATAACCCTCTTTGGGCATCGGCACAATGGTTACCACAGAAGAATTCGTGATCAACTGCACCCCCAATTTCTTGGCTTTCCATTCTAACAATTGGGCAACGGTTTCCGATGAATCAGTTATTGGAAACATCCTCCCATCCACTTCTGTCTTTAATTCAACCCCATTTTTTTCAAACCAATCGATTGTGTCTTTCACATTCCAGTGGTTGAAAGTCTTTTTCAAAAACGATCTACCCCGGGGGTAGTAATTCAACAATTCGGAGTTGCTCAAACAATTATGAGTCACATTGCATCTTCCTCCCCCACTGATGCGCAACTTGGCCAAAGTTTTTCCTGTTTTTTCTAAAAGCACCACTTCAGTTTCCGGACTTAACTCTTTTGTGCGAATCGCCGCGAAATACCCCGATGCACCAGCACCAATTACCACCACTCTTTTGTTGTTCATCGAATCAATTTATAATTTTTATACTCACCCACACGCCAACCCACTGTTTTTTCAATCCAGTGCAAAAGTCGGGCTTTCATCCCAAAGTTTTTGCGGGTTGGGTCAATTTCGAACTGCCAATCCATGGAATCGATGCGATTTTGCATCACCGCGGGATGCGTTTCCTTAAAATGCTTCAATGAATCGATGTTTGAATAGTCAAATTCATTGGCGATGAGCACCTTGGAATTCATGTATTCATCACCGTGCCAAAGACGATGAAATTGGGCCTGCTTTTGTTGTTGAAACTTGGGATGCTTCACCCAGCCGTAGTGGTAGATACATGCATCCACCTTTGCAACCTTGAGCTTCCGCGCATCGCGAGTTCTGAAGCCTTGGGCATCTTTCCAACTCACAATGTTTCTATTGTTTTTGATGATTCTGATTTCATTTCGATACCATCGTCGAGAATCACCCACCATGGAATAATTCCCGTAAAAATGCAAGTAATCGAAAAGAAGGGCATCCACTTCATCATCGTGTAGATACTTTTCCATTGCCGCTTTTACCGTGGGCAAATACTTCTCATGCAAACATTCATCGGCTTGTATATACACCAACCAATCCGCATCTTTTGGCACTTCAGATAATGCCTTATTGGTTTCATCGGCCAAAACCGCTCCACCAATCCGCTTGTTATCGTCCCATATGGTATCAAACAAACGAATTTTGGGCTCATTCATCGATTCGATGTACTCCTTCGTTCCATCCACAGAATTCCCAACCGCAATCACCATTTCATCGCAAAGAGGCAATACCGAAAGCAAAGCCTCCTTTAAGGGATAATCGGCTTGAACCAGATTTCTAGCTATTGTAAAACCGGCGACTTTCATCTTTTCTTTCTATCAACCATCGATCATCTAAACGAGGAACATAATTCACCTGCATATCATCCAACATCTCCCTCACTTCATTTGTAAAATTCAGTCCTGCTCGAGAAACCATTCTCACGGTCATATTTTCATCGGCATCGTAAAAATTGAAATACAAAGGGCATTTCCCTGGGAATTGCGACAACACATGACTCACAATTTGCTGCTTACCCAATGCCAAATCTGCAGGGTTCATATCGATTTGAATGGAGCGATAAATGGTTAATGGATCGATGTCGGACACCAACTGCATATTGTGAATATTCACCCGCATTTCATCTTTGGATTTGGAATAATCTGTTTGGCCTTGGATCAACAAGATATAATCTTTATCCATCAGGTGCTTGAATTTCAGATACTTATCCTTAAACATAGAGATTTCAACGGTGCCTGAATAATCCATGAAATTGAATCGGCCATAGGGATTCCCCATCTGACTCATGAATTCTTTTGAAAATGTAATGATACCCATCATTTGGAAAACTATGGGTGTTTTATTCTCGAGGCTTTCGCGATATTCTTTCACGCTACTTGTCACAATGCTATCATAGATGAATTTGAAATCATCCAAAGGGTGTTTACTCAAGAATACGCCCACCAATTCTTCTTCCTCTTTGAGTTCTTCCAAAAGTGTCAACTTTTCAACTTGAGGCAACTTGGGTTCTTCATTGGCCAAATTCGCACCGCCACCAAACAATCCCATTTGCCCGCTGAACTTTTCTTGTTGAATTCGCTGTCCGTATCGAAGGGCTAGTTCGATGCCATTCACCCCGTTGGCGTCTTCTTTTACGTATTGAGCCCGGTGATATCGCGGATCAAAATCAAACACACCGGCCTTTGCCATTGATTCAACGGTTCTTTTATTTACAGCACGCAAATTCACACGGGTGGTTAAATCAAACAAACTTTTGAATGCACCGTTTTTATCGCGGTCTTTGAGAATTTCCTCCACTGCGTTATCGCCCACGCCTTTAACGGCGCTCAACCCAAATCGGATTTGGCCACTCGGTGTTACGGTAAACACATTTCGGCTTTCATTCAAGTCGGGTCCCAACACTTTGATGCCTTGCCTGTGACACTCTTCCATGTAAAAAGTAATCTTCTTGATGTCGCCCATGTTGCTTTTTAGCACCGCCGCCATAAACTGAGCGGGATAATTGGCTTTCAAATAGGCTGTTTGAAACGCGATTACTGCATAGCAGGTTGAGTGCGATTTATTGAACGCATATTGGGCAAATTCTTCCCAATCCGAATAGATCTTTTCTAGCACCTTTTCGGGAAAGCCTTTTTCAAGCGCGCCAGACATGAAATCACCTTTTAACTTATCGATGATGTCTTTGTTCTTTTTACCCATGGCCTTTCTGAGTTCATCGGCTTTTCCCTTTGAAAATCCAGCCAATTTCTGACTCAGCAACATCACCTGCTCTTGATATACAGTAATACCATAGGTTTCACGCAAATAATCTTCCATTTCGGGCAAATCAAATACCACGGGTTTTCTACCATGCTTTCGATCAATGAAATCAGGAATATACTTCAGCGGCCCTGGGCGATACAATGCGTTCATGGCAATCAAATCACCAAATTGAGTAGGTTTGAGTTCACGCATGTATTTCTGCATACCTGGACTTTCAAACTGAAACACCCCATTGGTTTCACCTTTTTGGAAAAGTTCGTAGGTTTTCTCGTCATCCAGTGGGATTGTATCGAGATCTATCACATCGCCTACAGTTTCTTTGATTAAATGGATCGCATCTTTCATGATGGTAAGGGTACTTAAACCCAGAAAATCCATTTTCAATAAACCGGCTTTTTCAATTTGGTTAACATCATATTGCACCTGAATCCATTGCGATTCCTTGGACAATGCCACAGGCACCAGTTCATCAATGTCTTGTGGGGCTATGATGATACCACAGGCGTGAACACCTGTATTCCTTACGCTTCCCTCCAATTTTTCAGCATCCTTCAGTACTTTGGCGGCATCATCGTTTCCATTGTAAATCTTTTGTATCTCACGAACACAATCGATTTCTTCTGGCTTTAAATTTTTTGAATCATCCTTCGAAAGTTCATCAGGATCCGCGTGCAACATGGTTTGTAAGTTCATGTTACCCACAATCAATTTGGCCAATTTATCGGTGTTTGCCAATGGGTACTGCAACACCCTGCCCACATCACGAATGGCACTTTTAGCCGCCATCGTTCCATAGGTTATGATTTGTGCAATTCTGCGCTCTCCGTATTTCTTAGCCACATACTGAATCACTTTATCACGACCAACATCATCAAAATCAATATCCACATCCGGCATGCTCACCCGTTCGGGGTTCAGAAAACGCTCAAAAAGCAAATCGTATTTCACGGGATCCACGTTGGTGATACCCAAACAATAAGCAACCAAACTACCCGCAGCAGAGCCACGACCTGGCCCTACCCAAACATCCATTTCTCTTGCCGCTGTGGTAAAGTCCTGTACGATCAAGAAATAGCCGGCAAATCCAGAGTGTGTGATGGTATTCAACTCAAATTCCAAACGCTCATGCACGGGTTGAGGGATGGTGCCTCCATACCTTTTTTTGCAACCTTCGTATGCCAAGTGTTTGAGAAAAACGTTTTGGTCATCAAAACCTGTGGGCAAGGCATAATTGGGCAACACGATGTCTCTCGACAATTTTGGTGGATCGATACTAGAAATCAATCGATTGGTATTGTCCAACGCCTCGGGAATGTCCTGAAACAACAACGCCATTTCCGCTTGGGTTTTGAAAAAGAACTCATCATTTGGGAAAGCAAATCGGAATCCTTTTCCACTTTCTTCATGATTTCCTTTGGGCGTGCTTTGAAACTCTCCAGTATTGATACACAACAAAATATCGTGCGCATTGGCGTCTTTTTGATCCGTATAATGAGAGTCATTGGTTGCGATGATGGGCACATTGTATTTCTTACCCCATCGAATCAAAATTTGATTGATGTCTTCTTGGGAAATGCCGGTTCCATCCAAATTCTCTAAACCATGTCGTTGCAATTCAATGTAATAATCCTCACCGAATATTTTATGCCACTCACAAAACACCTTTTCGGCGGCTTCTTCCCCTTTAAACAGGATGGCTTGAGGCACTTGAGCACCTATGCAACAAGTTGTAGCAATCAAACCTTCGCTGTATTGTTCAATCAAGGCCCGATCTACGCGGGGATATTTGCTATACAATCCCTCCAAATAACCCAATGAACACAGCTTACTCAAATTCGCATAGCCTTGTTGATTTTTAGCCAATAAAAGTTGGTGGTATCTTTTGTCCTTGTTACCCATGGTGAACGACTTCTGAAATCGATCTTCCACAACATAAAACTCACAGCCAATCACGGGCATCAGGCCTTCTTTGGTAACGGCTTGATAAAACTCAAAAGCACCAAACATGTTCCCATGATCGGTAATTGCTAGCGCAGGCATACCATCTGCTTTGGCTTTTTTCACCAAACTTTTGATACTTGCCGCCCCGTCGAGCAATGAGTATTGGGTGTGAACGTGTAAATGTGAAAATACTGGCATAGGAACAGAAAACGAAGTTAAAGGAATTGAAAAAAAGTTAAAGGCGATGTGGACAATTTGGAATAACTCAAGGCCCTGATTTCAAACCAAAATCGGAAGCATTTCTCCTACTTTTGCAATGTGTATTTATCGAAGCTACAATTGTACCATTTCAAGAACCACAGCGACCAATCGTTGGGCTTTTGCAATGGAATAAACACCATTACAGGTGCCAACGGCATAGGTAAAACCAATATTTTAGACGCAGTACACTATTTGGCCAATGCCAAGAGTTATTTCAATGGCATCGACAGTCAAATCATCCAACACAACCAAGCATTTTTCACCATCAAAGGCAGTTTTGAAGGGGAAAATCCTGCAGACATCCTGGTACAATTTGAGTCGGGCAAAAAAACCATCAAAAAGAACGACAAAGCATACCCAAGGTTGCTCGATCACATCGGTTTGATACAAACGGTTTTTATCACGCCGTACGACATTGAATTGGCATTGGGAGGCAGTGAAGAACGGAGAAAATTCATTGATTTGAGTTTATGTCAGATCGACAAATCTTACCTTCACAATCTCAGCGTTTATAAGAAATCATTGGACCAACGGAATGCGTTGTTAAAGAACATGCAAGGAAGGCCCATTGACCCTGATTTATTGGATAGTTTCGATGCGAAATTGGTGCCCGCAGGAATTCAAATACACGCACGAAGAATAGATTTCGTTACAAAATTCACGGAGTACTTCATTCCAATTTACCAAAACTTAAGCCAGGGCTCAGAGATCCCCATAATACATTACGACAGCCAACTCAATGAGGGCCATTTCGGGGATTTATTGCACAGCAATCAACGAATGGATACGTTGGCGCAGCGAACAGGGATTGGCGTACATAAAGACGATTTACAATTTGGGTTGGGTGAATTCCCATTGAAAAAATTTGGATCCCAAGGTCAAATCAAGAGTTTCATCATTGCCCTAAAATTGGCACAATACAAGTATTTTCAGTCAATCACAAACACCAATCCTATATTGCTCCTGGATGACATTTTCGAAAAAATCGACGAAAACAGGGCGCAACGATTGATAGAAATGGTGGGCGAATCGGGATATGGGCAAATCATCATTACCGACACCCATGCAAGCAGGGTTGAAACCCATTTCAGTGGCTTGTTAGCAGAAAAGATGCACCACCACCTAACAAATTGATTGTATTACATATACAACCCCACCATCAAATCGATATCGTGGTATTTGATGGAAAATTTATCAGCCAAATTTTTGTTTGTCAAACTCCCCCTGTACAAGTAGGTTCCTTTACGAACACCTGCTTTCATACGCAAAAACTCCCCAAATCCACCCAACTGAGCCATTTCATCGAGCATGGGAGTAAACACATTGCTTAACGTATAGCTGGCGGTGCGACTCACCCTTGATGCGATATTGGGCACACAGTAATGAATGACATCGTGTTTGTGAAAGATGGGTTTTTCATGGTTTGTTACTTCAGAGGTTTCGAAGTTTCCACCGCGATCGATGGCAACATCGATCAAAACGGAATGAGGACGCATAGACATCACCATTTCTTCTGTTATCACGATGGGGCTTCTTGCTGTATTTCCCGCCAAAGCACCGATGACAACATCTGCGCTAGCTACTGCACTTTTCAGTACTTGAGGTTGAATTGTGGACGTATAAAGGTGGAATCCAAACGATTTTTGGATCCTTCTCAAGCGATACATGTTGTTATCGAACACTTTTACGTTTGCACCCAATCCCATGGCCGCTTTGGTTGCAAATTCACCCACAGCACCTGCTCCGATCACTACAACTTGCGTGGGAGGAACTCCGGCAAAACCACCCAGCAACTCCCCTTTTCCTACATGGGTATTATTGAGATATTCGGCGGCAATCAAAATGCTTGCGGTGCCGGCAATTTCGCTCATCGCACGGATGATAGGCCTCGTACCTCCATCATCTTCCAGGTATTCATAAGCCATTGCGTTGATTTTTTTCTCCATCAACTTCCTCAACAACACTGAATCCATTTGATTGATTTGAAGGGCGGAAATCAACAATTGCCCCGTTTTCATCAACTCAATTTCCGATAAAGTAGGCGGATCTATTTTGAGGATGGTTTCACATTGATATACTTCTTTGTTTGAATATACAATTTGGGCACCTGCTTCACTGAATTGTATATCAGAAAAATTCGCATTCCTACCTGCACCTGATTCTATTACGATTTGATGTCCGTTCGATGTAAAATACGCTACAGCAGCTGGTGTGAGTGGCACCCGATTTTCCTGAAAGGTAACTTCCTTCGGAATCCCGATACTCAATCCACCATTTTTATGATGTGTTTGCACAGATTGAGGCAAAGTTTGCGCCTCACTTTCTGGAGATAAGATATTTTTTGACAATGCCACGAAGTGTATATTTTTTACTAAGTCTAAGGTAGATAAGACTTCCAACAAATCCAATACCCCAACAATTACAAATATACACATTTGTTTGTTGAGTAATTTTTGGCTCAGTCTTTGCTATTAAAAAGATTCCGCGGTTTTCCGCGTTAATTTTGACACAATGCTAAAAAGATTCTATATCACTTTTGTTTGCCTCTTTGGATTTGGCGCCTTGGCTTTTTCCCAGGCACCGGTGAACCCAGAAGCCAACAATCATATTTCGAGAATAGATAGTTTAACCCAAATTTTACTTGGCAACATTCCATCTCACAGCCCCGTTGGATCCAACGAAGCAAAATATCGCAATGGAAAAGAATTCGAATCATTGATGTCCCAAATCGGCAGCACCATCCCTTTCGAATACCATAGAATGGTGGAACAGCACATCCGATATTTCATGGGTTACGGATCGGGCTATTTCAATCAGATCCATGAGCGAATGAAGTTGTACTTCCCCATTTTTGAGGAAATCCTTGATAAAAACGGACTACCCACAGAACTCAAGTACATCTCAGTAATCGAATCAAACCTCAATCCCAGTGCTGTATCTTGGTGTGGCGCAACGGGCTTGTGGCAATTCATGCCTTACACCGGCAAATTGATGGGCATGCGCATAGGCTACCCTTGCGATGATCGCAAGAGCATCGTGGCCAGCACGCAAAAAGCTTGTGAGTATTTTGCCAATTCACAGTCTATTTTCAACAACTGGCTGATGAGCATCGCCTCATACAATTGTGGTCCGGGCAATGTACAAAAGGCCATTCGCAGAAGCGGTGGTAAGACCAATTTTTGGGAAGTACTTCCCTATTTACCCAAGGAAACCCAAAATTATGTACCCAAATTCATTGCAGTTGCCTATGTATTAAACTTCACAGAAAAGGGCAAAAACGAACTTCACAACGATCAGAGCATTGTTCTTGCTCCCACTAAAATTGATTCCACCATGCATTTGGGCAAAATCAATGAATACTTGGGTAGTCAACACAACCTGGTGGGATTGAACCAGGAATTGCTGAATCAGAATACAGATATGGCGCATGGCAGCGTGATTTTGATGCCTTACAACGCGAGCATGGATTTCATTGATCGCTTCGATAGTGCAGCAGCTTTTGCCAAATACAACCACCATGTGGTGCCCACAAACTATCGCGCACCTTATGCATACCCAAAATCTGTTCCTAGAGGTGTTCAAGTGGCTGGTGCAACTGGCGTAACCGTCCCCCAGAAATCAGGCACTTACCGCAGTATTCATACCGTGAAGCGCGGACAAACCTTGAGTGCCATTGCACGAACTCATGGTGTGACGGTTACACAAATAAAAACTTGGAATCACTTGAGATCTAACTCCATACAAGTTGGACAACGATTGGTGATTCAAAAACCCCGCAGAAACTGAATCCACTGATGCGTTTTCAACAAATTCGTCGGTGCGTTTTAATTGCTTTGGGAATAACAATCTTTGGGTTACCCTTTGGCTGTAAGCCATCAAATGGCAATATAGACGATACGGCCTCGATTAATGCTGGAGAAATTCATGTTTTCTACCCCAAACATTGGGAAGATTCTATTCAGGAGATTTTCGCGAACACTTCTTTTTTGGCTGATAGCAATTTGATTCGATTCGAAGAAAATCGGAAGGAAACCGACCCACAGTATTACGAATCCTTGTACGATTTCGAATTGCATCCATCCGATCAGTTGAACGACGAGGATCCCAGAACAAGTAAACCTTTTAAAACATACGGATTAACCTGGGTCATTGATCCAAGTTCTGATTATTACAATCAATCACAGTTCCAACCAACCAAGGGAAACCCATCACTGAAAGACACGCTGATTGATGGAGTGTATTGTACATGGCTACAGAATGTTTGGGCCAAGGAACAGGTGGTTTTGTGCCTGCACGACAGTCATTCTGGAGGTGAAAATCTTACTGGGGCTTGGATCAAGACACATCAGGCCTATTTGTGTTCACAAACGAAGTCTTTTGAATTGAATATCGCAGCATCTTCATCGCCCAGACATCACCCAGCTTTAGAGCAAAACACCTATTCGGACAGTATTTCATGGTTGATAGAAGGAAAGTACAACATCAAACCTTGTATTTCGGCAGAATTGAAATTGGTACAGGCAACCAATGATTTCATTTGGCTTAGGCACGAGAACAGCCAGTACCACAGCAATGTGATGGTGAATATCTATCCATTCTCGGATTCAACTTATAGCCGCTCAATGGCGGTTAAATGGCGCAATCAATCAACAAAAAAGTACCTAAAAACGGCTGAAGGCACATGGGTTGAAGTGAGTGAAAGTGGACAGTTCCCCATTCGTTTTAATTCTGCAAATGGCAGCGATGATGGCAACGAATTCATGATGAATGGCTGGTACACAGAATTGAACACGGACCGCCGCGGACCTTTCATTAGAAGAATCATCAAAGACAGCGTTAATCAAAGAATCATTGCCATCGATGGGTTTTTGTTTGCGCCCAATCAGCCCCGATTGCATTTGATGAGAGAATTGGAAATCATGGTAAATCTGTTTGCTGCAAAATCATGAAAATCGTCATTTTCGCCTCCGGAAGCGGCAGCAATGCAGAGAACATTGTAAATTATTTTAATGGTGCCGACACCTCAATTGCAGCAATTTTTTGCAATGTGGCGGGTGCTGGTGTAATACAACGGGCTGAACGCTTGGGCATCCCTATCGTGGTATTTAACAAACAAGAATGGCAATCTGGGGATCGCATCGATGGTTTGCTCCAAGAAATGAACCCTGATTTGATCGTATTGGCCGGATTTTTATGGAGGTTCCCTCAGCGTTTGCTTTTACAATTCCCACATGTTGTGAATGTGCATCCAGCCCTATTGCCCAAATTCGGTGGAAAAGGCATGTATGGAATGAAAGTACATGAAGCGGTTGTTGAGGCAAAGGAATTTGAATCGGGTATTACCATACATTGGGTGAATGAACATTATGATGAAGGTGCCATCATTTTCCAAGCAAAATGCCAGGTTCAGCCTTCAGATAGCGCCCAAAACGTAGCTGATAAAATCCATCAACTCGAGGGTGAGCATTTCCCACGCATCGTGGAAGAAGTGTTGAAAGACATCGAACAGAATCCGTAATTTCGCAATCCTTGGCTGTTCGTTCGCTAGACAAACAACAATAGGCCCAATAAAATCGAATAAACCCAACCAAAAACACCCATGAAATCAAATCATATAGAAACATTGGTTTTGCACGCTGGCATCGAACCAGATCCAACAACAGGTGCAATCATGACCCCCATTTTTCAGACAAGCACATACGTACAAGCTGCGCCTGGCGATCACAAAGGATATGAATACGCACGTACCCAAAATCCAACACGCGATGTATTACAAAAAAATCTCGCGGCTTTGGAAGGCACCAAACATGGGCTTTGTTTCAGCACAGGAATGGGCGCGGTGGATGCATGTGCGAAGTTGCTTTCTCCTGGCGATGAAGTGGTGAGTACCAACGACCTATATGGTGGCACCTATCGCTTGTTTACGAAGATTTTTGCTCAGTATGGCATCAAGTTTCACTTTGTGGATATGAGCGATGAAGCCGCAGTTCGCGCAGTGATGAACAAAAATACCAAAATGGTTTGGGTTGAAACACCTACCAATCCTTTGTTGCGCATCATTGATATTGAGCTCATGATTCAAATCGGTCATGAATTTGGCAGCATCGTGGTGGTCGACAATACCTTCGCTTCCCCCTATTTACAAAACCCGGCAAAGATGGGCGCCGATATCGTGATGCACTCAGCCACCAAGTATATCAACGGTCACAGCGATGTGGTTATGGGCGTTTTGTGCACTTCCAGCGATGAATTAAAAGACCGATTGGCATTTATCCAGAATTCTTGTGGTGCCACACCCGGTCCGATGGATTGTTTCTTGACCTTAAGAGGCATTAAAACATTACATATACGCATGCAACGCCATTGTGAAAACGGGGCAACCGTGGCCCATTGGCTGAAAAACCATCCGAAAGTGGGCGAAGTATATTGGCCTGGATTTGAAACACATCCCAATCATGCCGTTGCAAAAAAGCAAATGAAGGATTTTGGCGGGATGATTTCATTTACCCTGAAAGACGATGCCATTGACAAGGCACTCACTTTCTTGAAATCAACGGAATTGTTTGCCTTGGCAGAGAGTTTGGGCGGTGTTGAGAGTTTGGTTGGGCATCCAGCTACCATGACCCATGCAAGTATCCCCAAAGCAGAGCGAGAAGCCAACGGACTGAAAGACAGCTTGATTCGTTTGAGTGTTGGTATTGAGCATGTAGACGATTTGATCGCTGACCTCGAAGGGGCATTGGCGAAAGTGTAATCGCAAAGTTGGCGATTCGAAGAAGTGCTTTCTTTGTCTTCTAACCTGATTATCCAACCAAGCCAAACAGTGATTTAATCGCAATGACAGACCTCGAAATCAAGGATTTATTGGATTATTGGGCAAAAGAAGTAGAAGAAAACGCTTTTGTTGAATTCGACCC
>JACCDH010888314.1_pt1 | contig 29052 bp, 30 predicted proteins | sample 7442481 | NCBI WGS metagenome assembly JACCDH01 (sample SAMN15323433, study PRJNA562643) | freshwater metagenome | isolation source: river surface water | place: USA:Blue River Watershed | collected 2017-08-15 | reverse complement strand
GCCAACACGGCGGTCGAGTGGGGCAATGTGGCGGTACCCACGGTGCAATACACCCACGGCATGATTTCGTGCAGCGAGTTCACCGGTGTGCCACTCATCACCCTGCTTGAGATGTGCGGGGTCGATCTCAAAAAAGGCCGCTTTGTGCTGGCCGAAGGTGCCGATGGATCGTCGATGACCCGCACCATCCCCATGAGCCTGATCACCTCGGGCGAGGTGCTGGTGGCTTATGGCCAAAACGGCGAAATGCTGCGCCCCGAAAACGGCTACCCGTTGCGACTGGTGGTGCCCGGTGTGCAGGGCGTGAGTTGGGTCAAGTACCTGCGCCGGGTCGAAGTGGGCGACATGCCCTACGCCGCCAAAGACGAGGCCATCCATTACATCGACCTGATGCCCGACGGCACCCACCGCCAGTACACCAACATCCAGGAAATCAAGAGCGTGATCACCACGCCCTCGGGCGGCCAGGTGTTGCTCGACAAGGGTTTTTACAACGTCACCGGCCTGGCCTGGTCCGGGCGCGGCAAAGTCCGCCGTGTCGACGTCTCGATCGACGGCGGCCGCAACTGGCGCACCGCCCGCCTCGAAACCCCGGTCATGTCCAAGTCGCTCACGCGCTTCAACATCGTCTGGGTCTGGGACGGCAAGCCCGCCATTTTGCAAAGCCGTGCCATCGACGAGACCGGTCATGTGCAACCCACCTACCAACAGTTGCGCGCGGTGCGTGGCACCCGCTCCATTTATCACAACAACGCCATCCAGTCGTGGTTGGTGCAAGAAAACGGCGAGGTCAAAAATGTTCAGTTGTCCTGATCCCCGCTCAGCCATGAAACGCCTCCTCCTGACCGTTGCCAGTGCTTTGTCGCTGGTGGCTCCTTTGGCGCTGGCCCAGGCCCCCGGCGCGCCGGTCAATGCCGGTGTCACCCCCAAGGCTTCGGTGCAGTCTTACCCTGGCCTGGGTCGACCCGCTACGGCCAAAGAAATCGCTGCCTGGGACATCGATGTGCGCCCCGACTTCAAGGGCTTGCCGGCCGGATCGGGCAGCGTCGCCAAAGGGCAGGATGTCTGGGAAGCCAAATGCGCCCATTGCCACGGGGTGTTCGGTGAGTCCAACGAGGTCTTCAGCCCGCTGATTGGCGGCACCACCCAAAAAGACATCGAAACGGGCCGCGTGGCCAACCTGATCCGCACCGACTATCCGGGTCGCACCACCCTGATGAAGGTATCCACTGTCTCCACCCTGTGGGACTACATCAACCGGGCCATGCCCTGGAACAACCCCAAAACCCTGAGCGTTGAAGAAGTCTACGCCGTCACCGCCTTTTTGCTCAACCTGGCCGAGGTGGTGCCCGATGATTTTGTGCTGAGTGACAAAAACATCGCCGAGGTGCAAAAGCGCATGCCCAACCGCAATGGCATGCAGACCCGCCATGCGATGTGGCCCGGCAAAGAGTTCGGCGGCATGCCCAAGCCCGACACGCAAAATGTGGCGTGCATGAGCAATTGCACCACCGAGCCCAAGTTGTCGTCGTTCCTGCCCGAGCATGCCCGCAACAACCACGGCAATTTGCAAGAGCAAAACCGGCTGGTGGGGCCGCAGCGTGGTGTCAACACCCTGGCGCCAGAGTCCAAGGCCCCGGTGGGCGAGGGTGCTGTGGTGGCGCAGGCCGCTCCGCCTGCAGCAGCACCTGCAGCAGCACCTGCGCCCAGGCCGGCTGCCGCCGACAACCCGGCCCACAAGGCCGCCATCGCCCTGACCCAAAAACACAGTTGCAACGCATGTCATGCCATGGACAAGAAATTGGTCGGCCCCAGCTTTGCCGATATCGCCAAAAAGCATGCCGGCAAAGTCGATTACCTGGCAACCAAGATCAAAGCCGGCGGGCAAGGGGTTTGGGGGCCGATCCCCATGCCGGCGCAGTCGTTGCCTGAGTCGGACGCCAAAACCATCGCTGTCTGGTTGGCCAACGGCGCTGGCAAATGATGCAGCTTGTCTCGAAAGCCAGTAACATTCACCCCATTCACCCAAGGAGAGAGTTCATGCAAACCCGTCGTCAACACTTGCAGCAGTCCGCCGTCGTGGCAGGCTTGCTGGCCAGCACCGGGATGTTTCCCCAATTCGCGCACGCCGCCTTCAACAAGGCCGCGTTCGACGCCAAGACCATCGCCGAATCGCTCAAGGCCTATGGCGCGGGCGCACCGGTCGAGAGCAAAGACGTCACCATCACGGCCCCCGACATCGCCGAAAACGGCGCGGTGGTGCCCATGGGTGCCGCGACTTCGTTGCCCAACGTCAAGCACCTGCTGATCATGGTCGAGAAAAACCCCTCGGCCCTGGTCGCCATGTTCAACGTCACCGACAGCATCGACGCAGCGGTTTCGACCCGCGCCAAGATGGGACAGTCGTCCGATGTTTACGCCGTGGCCATCATGGCCGACGGCAAAGCCCTGTTCGCCAAGAAAGAAGTCAAGGTCACCCTGGGTGGCTGCGGCGGTTGATCGCCATTTCTTGAACCCCATCGCAAACCATTGAATTTTTAGGAGCAAGTCATGGCAGATCCGATGCGCATTCGCGCCCAAGCCGCTGGCGACAAAGCCACTGTTCGCGTACTCATGAGCCACGAAATGGAATCCGGTCAACGCCGCGATTCCGCCGGCAAACTCGTCCCCGCCTGGCACATTGCCGAGGTCACCGCCGAGCACAACGGCAAGGTCGTGATGACCGCCGAGTGGGGCCCGGCTGTGGCCAAAAACCCCTTCCTGCAATTTGCCGTCAAAGGCGCCAAGGCCGGCGACAAGATCGCCATCACCTGGAAAGACAACAAAGGCGACACGCGTCGCGATGAAGCCACGGTCAGCTGACCGCTGTGCGGGTCATCGGGCTGGTTTGTGCCAGCCCGTGGTACTGGCGCGCGCCCCCAAAACAACGAGGTGACACATGAATTTCAAACAACTGTCTGTGCTGGTCGCCACCTGTGTCGGCCTCGGCACTCCGGTGGCTTGGGCGCAAAAGACCGCCAGCCAGGGCATTGACGAATACCGGGCCATGCTGGCCGATGGCAACCCGGCCGAACTCTTCGAGGCCAAGGGCGAAGACTTGTGGAAGCAAAAGCGCGGCCCCAAAAACGCCAGCCTGGAGAAATGCGACCTCGGCAAAGGGCCGGGTGTGGTCAAGGGCGCATTTGTCGAGTTGCCCCGCTACTTTGCCGACACCGGTCGGGTCCAAGACCTGGAGTCGCGCCTGGTCAGTTGCATGGGCAGCTTGCAAGGTTTCAACGAAGCCGAGTTGATCAAAACCCCCTTTGGCCGGGGCGAGATGGCCAACATCACTGCTTTGGCCACCTGGATCGCGGCCGAGTCCAAGGGCATGCGTTTCAACTTGCCCTACCGGCACGAACAGGAAAAAGTGTTTTACGAAGTCGGCAAGCGCCTTTTTTTCCAGCGCGGTGGCACCCATGATTTTTCATGCGCCTCTTGCCACGGTGAAGAAGGCAAACGCATCCGTTTGCAAGACCTGCCCCAGCTGACCAAAAACCCGGGCGATGGTCTGGGCTTTGCGGCCTGGCCGGCCTACCGGGTTTCCAACGGTCAGATGTGGAGCATGCAATTGCGCCTGAACGATTGCTACCGGCAGCAACGATTCCCCTATCCCGGGTTTGCCAGCGATGCGACCGTCGCGCTCAGCCTGTATTTGGGTGTGAATGCCCAGGGCGCCGCCTCGATTGCGCCCGCCATCAAGCGCTGAACCAGGAGAATCCCACATGAAAACCCACTACAAACTCTACGCTGTTGTGCTGGCCGGTGCGGTGCTGGCTGGTTGTGCCCAGGGCCCCTCGGTGGCTGAACTCAACGATTTGACCGACAAAATCGTCAAGGCTTCGTTTCGCGATCAAAGCCATGTCAAGGTCGAGCGCCTGACCGCCACCGATGAGACCAATCGCTTGTGTTCGCAAGCCGATGTGGCGGGCAAGCCGCTGGATGAAGCGGTTTCCAAACGCATCGAGCAAGCCAATTTGCAGACCATCAAGTGGCCCTCGGACGGGAAGTTTCTGGGCGACTGGAAACAAGGCGAGCGGATCGCCCAAAGCGGTCGTGGCCTGACCTGGACCGACCAGGCCAACGCTGAAAACGGCGGCAATTGCTACAACTGCCACCAGATCAGCCAAGAAGAAATTTCTCACGGTACCTTGGGGCCCAGCTTGTACAACTACGGCAAGATCCGGGGCGTGACCGACCCCAACAGCGCGGCGGCCAAACCGATCGTCGAGTACACCTGGGGCAAGATTTGGAATTCAAAGGCTTACAACGCCTGTTCCAACATGCCCCGCGCCGGGCACATGGGCATCCTGACCGAAGCGCAGGTGCGGCATATCGTCGCCTTGTTGCTCGATCCCCAATCGCCCGTCAACAAATGAGTCGGCCCCCCTCACGCCCCAACGCGGGGGAGTGAGGGGTACCTGACCCCCTGTGGCGGCGATGGCGCACATCACATCAGTCCATCAGAAAGTAATGATATGAATCTGTCCAAGCGCGAGTTCCTCCAAGTCATGGGCGCGGCCAGTGTGGCCGGCATGGCATTGGGTCGCCATGCCCAAGCCGATGCCAGCACCGCCAGCCAGGCCATGTACGACGTGCCCGCTTTTGGGCAAGTGTCGTTTTTGCACATGACCGACTGCCATGCGCAACTGACCCCGATTCATTTCCGCGAGCCCAGCATCAACATGGGCCTGGGCATCATGAACGGCAAATTGCCTCACCTGGTGGGCGAGCATTTGCTCAAAGTGGCCGGCGTCGCGCCGGGCACGCCCACCGCCCATGCGCTGACTTACCTCGACTTTGACCAGGCCGCACGGCGTTATGGCAAGGTGGGCGGATTCGCCCATTTGGCCACGCTGGTCAAGCAACTCAAGGCCAGCCGACCGGGCGCCTTGTTGCTCGACGGCGGCGACACCTGGCAAGGCTCGGGCGTTTCGTTGTGGACCAAGGGCCAGGACATGGTGGACGCCTGCAAATTGCTGGGTGTGGATGTCATGACCGGTCACTGGGAATTCACCCTGGGCATGGAGCGCGTCAAAGAAATCGTCGAGAAGGACTTTGCGGGCAAGGTCGACTTCGTCGCGCAAAACGTCAAGACCGCCGACTTCGGCGACCCGGTGTTCAAGCCCTATGTGATTCGCGAAATGAACGGCGTGCCTTGCGCCATCATCGGCCAGGCTTTCCCCTACACCCCGATTGCCAACCCGCGTTACATGGTCGCCGACTGGGAGTTCGGCATCCAGGACGAGAACATGCAAAAAATGGTCGACGAGGCCCGTGCCAAAGGCGCCAAGGTCGTGGTCGTGCTCAGCCACAACGGCATGGACGTCGACCTCAAAATGGCCAGCCGGGTCAGCGGCATCGATGCCATTTTGGGCGGTCACACGCACGACGGCATGCCGGTGCCGACGCTGGTCAAGAACAAGGGCGGCCAGACCATCGTCACCAACGCCGGCTCCAACGGCAAGTTCCTGGGCGTGCTCGACTTTGATGTCAAAGACGGCAAAGTCAGCGACTTCCGCTACAAGCTGTTGCCGGTGTTTGCACAGTACCTCAAGGCCGATCCGGCCATGGCCGAGCTCATCCGCAAGATTCGCGGCCCTTATGAGGCCAAACTGTCCGAGCGTCTGGCCATCTCGGAGGGGTTGCTGTACCGCCGTGGCAACTTCAATGGCACGGGTGACCAATTGCTGGTCGATGCGCTGATGGACGTGCAAGGCGCTGAAATCGCCTTCTCCCCGGGTTTCCGCTGGGGCACCACGCTTTTGCCGGGGCAGGCCATCACCCGCGAGTGGCTGATGGACATGACCGCCACCACCTACTCGTACGCCACGGTGACCGAGATGACCGGAGAGACGATCAAGACCGTGCTCGAAGACGTCTGCGACAACCTCTTCAACCCCGACCCCTACTACCAGCAAGGGGGTGACATGGTGCGTGTGGGCGGCTTGCAATTCAGTTGCGACCCCACGGCGAACATGGGTCGCCGCATCAACGACATGCGTTTGCGCGGCAAGCCCATCGAGGCCGGCAAAAAGTACAAGGTGGCGGGCTGGGCTCCGGTGGCCGAAGAAGCCAGCAAGCAAAACCTGCCCATGGTTTGGGATTTGGTCGAAAAATGGCTCAAAGCCCAAGGCGGTCGCATCAAGCCGCGCCAACTCAACGCGCCCACCATCACCGGGGGCTTGCCCAACCCGGGTTACGCTGCATGAAGCGTCGCCGCTGGCTCACTTGGGGGTTGGGCACGGCCGGCGTGGCCCTGTGGCCCGAGCTGCAGTTGCTGGCCCAGCAAGGTCAGGACTTCGTTCAGGGACCGCCGATGCCCGACATTGCGCCGGTTCAGGTCTCGCCACGGGTTTGGGTGATCTACGCCGCCGACGGTTTCCCCACCCCCGAGAACAAGGGCATGATGTCGAATGTGACCTTCGTCACCACATCGGCCGGGGTGGTCATTTTGGATTCCGGGGCCTCTTTGCAAATCGGCGAAATGGCGATCCGCATGATCCGCCGTGTCACCCCGCAGCCGGTGGTGGCCGTCTTCAATTCGCATTTTCATGGCGACCATTGGCTGGGCAACCACGCTTTTGCCAAGCATTTTGGCCCTGAGTTGACCATTTATGCCTTGCCGCAGACCATCGAGCAGATCCGGGGCATCGAGGGCAATGCCTGGCGCAATCTGATGGAGCGCTGGACCAACCAGTCCACTGCGGGCACCCGGGTGGTCGCGCCCAACCGTTCGGTGTCACCGGGGCAAACCCTGCGCATCGGTGACGTCGATTTCGTCATGCATTTTCATGGTCAGGCTCACTGCCATGCCGACCTGAGTGTGCAGGTCGTGCCCGATCGCGTCACGCACGTGGGGGATGTGGCCATGGGCAATCGCATCGCCAACATCGACGACGGCTCCTACCCGGGCACCCTGAAATACTTTGCCCGGCTGCAACAAGCCGCCGGTTCTCAACTGTGGTTACCCGGCCATGGCCAGGCGGCCCCTGATTTGCTCGACACCTATGGCCGCTTCTTGTCCGGCATCTGGGACAACTGCCTGCAAGCGGTCAAGGATGGCGCCAGCGAAGCCGAAGCCAAAACCCGCGTCTTGCGCGACCCCCGCATCGCCAGCCGCGCCAAAACCATGCAGGGCTTTGACGGCAACATCGGCAAATACATCAGCCTCGCCTACCTCGAAGCCGAAAAAGAAGCCTTCTAACCCTCTGCATGAATTGGGGTCATTAATTGGGGTCAGACCCCAATTAATGGTCGTTTTTTGGCCACACAGCAGAAATTGGGGTCAGACCCCAATTTCGATGTCGGGCAGCAAGGTGTGTGAATGGCTCACTGACGCATGACCCGTTTTTCGGGGTTGGCGCCTGGGGCTTCGTGTTGAAATTTGACCTCGCTTTTTTGCCAAGGTCACCCTATGCCCCGCGCCCTCCATGACGCCCCCTACAAGCTCTTGTTTTCGTCGCCCCGGATGGTGGCTGACCTCATCCGCGGCTTTGTCCCCGACCCTTGGCTGGCGCGCTTTGACCCCGCCACCCTGGTGCCGGCGCCGACCAACCTGGTCACCCCGCGCATGCAGCAACTGCACAGCGACATGGTTTGGCGTCTGCACGCCCCCGATGCCCAGGGCGAAGTCATTGTGCACATCGAATTTCAGAGCCGGCCGCGCCACGACATGCCGCTGCGCATGCTCGAGTATCTGGCCCACATCCTCAAGGGGTGGGTCAGGAACGCCGAGCGCCCGCAGACCGATGGCTGGCCCCCGGTGCTGTCGATCGTGCTCTACAGCGGCAAGGCCCGCTGGCACGGCAGCCCCCGCATCGAGGACCACATCCGGCGCCTGCCGCGCGGCTTGCTGCGCCGCAGCGTGCAGCATCGGTTTGTCCTGATCGACATCCAGCGACTGAGATTGCAACAGTTGGATCGGCTCGACAGCGTCCTGGCTTTGCTGATGCGTTTTGAGTTGCGGCACCGCTCTGAAGATATGATGGAGGTGATGGCTCGACTGGACCATCAGATTGCCCGGCAAGACCCCTTGCGTGAAACCATTCGCACGTGGGCCTTGGCTGCGGTGGGCGAAAGCAGTTCCCTCGCCCCTTTACTGGACGAATTTGTGAATGTGAAAGGAACTGCCATGTCTTTCAAAGAAAACGTCGAAGCTTATTTCGCCAAGCGTGACCGCCTGGCGCGGGATGCGGGTCAACGCCAGGGCCGGATCAAGGGCCAAGCAGAAATACTCAGCCGCCAAATCGCTCGCCGGTTCGGCCCGCTCGACGAGGCCACTCAAAACCGGTTGGCCAGCGCCAAACCCGCCATGCTGCAACGATGGGCCGATGCCATCCTGACCGCTAACACGCTGGAAGAAGTGTTTGCCACCCAGCACTGAAATTGGGGTCTGACCCCAATTAATGGTTGTTTTTTGGCTACGGTGCGCTTCACTCCTGCACGATGCGGCAGGGGGCTTTGATGTGCAATTCCTGGCGTTTTTCTTCGCAATAGTTCATGGCACGGCGTGCGCCTTCAGCCGCCATCCGGATGTGCACCGAGCATTTCAACGTCATTTTCTCGAGATCGCCACTGCCGTCAAACGCCGATGCACATCGGCTGCGATCGGTCATTTCCGGCTTGATGCCCATGTAGGTGCTGCGCAAAGGCTCAGGCAATTGACGCAGAGGTATGGTCGGAAAGCCAAATTCGGTCCCCGATGGCTGACCCTGTGCCGTGGCGGCCGAGCCCAGGATACAGGCCGACAAAGCCCCTGCCTGCAACCAGCGGCGACTGTGCAACTTGTTATTCATCCCATGGTTCCCATATCAGCGATTCAAGGTTTGCACGCGCAAGGCTTTGGCCTCGATCCGGATTTTTTCGGCCTCTTCCCAGGCCGCCTTGAGCTCGGCTTCACTCATGCGCTCGGGGTTGGCGTAATCCAGTTTCCAGTGCGGGTCTTCGCTCCAGACCTGGGGTGAAGCCCAGGTGGTGCGCGGTGCCCGGGCCTGTTCGAGCAACTGCAGCGCGAGCTCCAGCGTCTGTTGCTGGCCACTTGAATCGTGCGGTTTACCAGCCCCGTTGCCAAGCGGAAAATCGCTGAACAGCAAACGGGGAACGCCGCAATGCTCGACCACGTCGCGGGCGCACCCCATGACGACCGTGGAGATGCCGGCGCGTTCCAACTCGCGAGCTGCCAACGACAAGCTTTGGTGGCAGATTGGGCAATTGGGGACCAACAATGCCGCGTCCACCCCGTCCTCGCGACAGCGGCGGATCAGTTCGGGCACGTCCACCTCCAGGGTGTGGCGTTGGCTGCGGTTGGTCGGCACGCCATGAAAACGGGGTGCCAGCACAAACCGCCCGCTTTGTGCCAGGCGACGCATCACCGGCAAAGGAAACCAACTGTTTCGATCTTCCATGTGGGTGTGCTTGCGGTCAATGGCCACATGCGCCACCCGCACATCATGATCGTGCGCCGTATCCCCAGAATAGACCTGATAGAACTTGGGTCCGGCGTTGTAAGGCGCACGCGGTCCCTGGGGCCCTTTGTCGGGCTGAAACGGCGCCGCAGTGGTGACCAGCGTGACCCGCAAGCCAGCCAGCGGCTGGGTCAGGGGCTGGAAAGGTACGTCGTCAAAGTGGGCCCATTCGTACGGATTGTTGTAGCCCAAAGCCAAGTAATAGGCGCGGGTGCGCGCCATGTAGGGCACTGGAGCGTTGAGGTCATTCATGCCCCCATTTTGCCCGCTTCCCGGGACGGCGAACAGCGCCTCATCTTGATCGGGCTCAAAAGGGTTATCCCTCTGTTGCAACGCGAGGTCCCGATGCAAATTCGGGGAATGACAACACTTTAGGAGACAACATGCACGGATGGTCGCGCCGAGATTTTTTGCAGTACGCCAGCGCTTTGCCTCTCATGGCAACCGGAGCCACTTGGGCGCAAAGCGCCTGGCCCAGCAAACCCGTCCGCATCGTGTTGCAATTCCCGCCGGGCGGATCAACAGATGCCGTGGCACGTATTCTTTCCCAGGTGCTCACCCAGTCCCTAGGCCAGCCGGTGCTAGTCGAGAACCGACCCGGTGCCGATGGCGCGATCGCTGGCGATTTCGTGGCGCGAGCCGAGCCCGATGGGCACACCTACTTTTTGGCGTCCAACACGCCCATGATGCAAGTGCCGCTGCTGAAGAAGAACCCACCCTACGACCCGATCAAAAGTTTCACTCCGGTGACCCTGGTCGGTCGTTACATCTATCTGCTGGTGGCCGGGGCGCAGGTGCCTGCGCAAAACGCTCAGGAGTTGCTGCAACTCATTCGTTCGCAGCCCGGCAAGTTCAACTATGGCAGTTACAGCGGGGTCACGCAACTGATGTTCACCCGTCTGAAAAACGAGGCCAAGCTGGACATGAACATCATCCCCTATAAAGGTGAGGGCCCTACCATCAATGACATCCTGGGGGGGCATGTCCAACTCACCTACGCCACCCCGGCCAGCGCATTACCGCACATCCGCGAGGGCAAACTCAAAGCCTTGGCCGTCTTGCTGCCCAAACGCTGGAATCAATTGCCGCAGGTGCCCACAGCGGTCGAGGCGGGGGTGCCGCCCCTGACCGCTGGAACCTGGGCGGCTTTGTTCGGCCCGGCCAGACTCCCCATGGATATCGCCAATCGCATGAGTCGCGCCATGGCTGACGCCATGGCGCGTCCGGAAGTGAAGGAAAAAATCGACAACCTCGGCTTTGATCTGGCCAGCTCCACCCCGGCTGAAATGGCGGTCTTCATGCCCGAGCAGTTGCAGGCCTGGGCCAAAGCCTTCGCCGACGCCGGCCTGCAACCCGAATAAAAAACTCGGAATAAATGGGGTCAAATAATTGGGGTCAGACCCCAATTAATGGGATCCCGATTGGGAGATCACTGATCGGCTTTGATGTTGTTGTCGGCGATGAGTTTGGTGTACTTGGTGCGCTCGTTGGCCAGGAAAGCGCGGAAATCGGCCGGTGAGGTGGAGTGCGGTTCAACCCCCAGTTTGTTGAAGCGGTCCTTCAGATCGGGGTTGACCATGGCTTTGGCCAGGGCAGCGTTGTAGTTGTCCACGATGGCTTGCGGGGTGCCGGCAGGGAGGTAAACGCCCCACCAGTTCAGCGCCACCATGCCGTCCAGACCCGCTTCGGCAAAAGTCGGGATCTCGGGGAACAGGGGCGAACGCTTCTCGCTGGTGATGGCCAAGGCGCGCAGTTTGCCGCTGGCGATGTGCTGGCTGACCGGCAAAGCGTCCGAGATGATCATGGGCAGCTGACCCGCCAACACATCGGTCACGGCCTGACCGCCGCCTTTGTAGGGGATGGCAACCATTTTGATGCCGGCTTGGCGCATCATGAGTTCGGCGGCCAAGTGCGACATGCTGCCCGGACCGCTGGTGCCAAAGCTGATCTTGCCCGGGTTGGCCTTGGCGTCAGCAATGATGTCCTTCACGCTCTTGTAGGGCGAGTTGGCGGGCACCACCAAAATGTTGGCGCCCGTGGCGGACAAGGACACGGGGATGAAGTCCTTTTCCATGTTGTAGGGCAGTTTTTGCAACAGCGGGTTGACGCCTGCGGGGCCCAGGTTACCAATGACAAAGGTGTAGCCGTCGTTGGGTTGGCGGGCCGCAAATTCCATGCCGATCGAGCCGGCCGCGCCCGGCTTGCTCTCGATGACCACAGGTTGACCCCAGATTTCGCTCAATTTCTGGCCCATGACGCGGGCCATCAAATCCGAGCTGCCCCCAGGCGGGTAGGTCACGATCAACTTGACCGGGCGGTCAGGAAATTTGCCAGCTTGCGCCAGCACGGGCGATTGGCTGGCCATCAGACCGATGGCAGCGCAGGCCAGCAGGGCGCGACGGGTGAATTGGGCGAGAATGCGCATGGATGTCCTTTCTGTGACTGTTTGAATGACCTCAAGTGGTTGAGAGCCGTCCAGCCATCATTTATATTATCAATTGATCAATTGCACAACACGGTAAACCCCATGCTCAATCTGTCCACCCCCGGCGCCCGCGGCGACCAGACCCTGTCGCACAACATGAAACTGCTGGCTCATCACGAGCTCAATGGCTTTGGGGGGATGGGCGAGGGCATGTCGCTGCAAAAGACCTCTGATGGCCGCCGCATCCTGTGGATGGCGCACGAATCGGCGCCCAAGAATTTCACGGGGGTCGATGTGACCGATCCCCGCAACCCGCGCGTGGTGGTACAAACCGAGTTGCCGCACGCCAAAGTCAGGTCGAATTCCCTCGATGTCGTAGGGGATATCATGGCGGTGGCCTACCAGACCCAGACCGTTGGCCTCCAACCCGCCGGCGTGGATCTGTTTGATGTCTCCAAACCCGAGTCCCCGCGCCTGATTTCGCATTTTGATTGCTCGGGCCCGCATTCGCGCGGCGTACACGCTGTCTGGTTTGTCGACGGCAAATACGTGCACATGGCTTCGGGTGCGCCCGACTTTCAGCCCCGCAACCCGCTCGACGATCAGTTCTACCGCATCCTGGATGTCTCCAATCCGTCCAAGCCGGTCGAGGCCGGTCGCTGGTGGTATCCCGGCACCCGCGAGGGCGACGCCGAACCCGCGCCGCAACGCCTGACGCAAAAATTCGACACCGGTTTCCGGGCCCACAACACCAACGTGTTCCCGCAACGGCCCGACCGCGCCTACGTGGGTTACATCGATGGTGGCGCTTTCGTGCTCGACATCTCCAACATGTCCGACATCAAAGTGGTGTCGCACTGGAACCATTCGCCGCCTTTCAACGGCTTCATCCACACCCTGTTGCCTTTGTTTGATCGCGATTTGTGGATCGTCAGCGACGAGTGCGTGCAGGACAACGGTGCCGACTGGCCCAAACTGGTTTGGGTGATCGACTCGCGCAACGAAAAAAATCCGGTGCCCATCGGCACCTTTCCCTCCGCCCCTTTCGAAGCGTTTGCCAAGCGCGGCGGCCGCTTCGGGGCCCACAATCTGCACGAGAACCTGCCGATCCCGACCTCGTTCAACTCAGACAAGCTGATCATCGGAACCTTCTTCAACGCCGGTGTGCGCGTGTTCGACACCAGCAACCCTTACCAGGTGCAAGAGGTAGCCTATTTCGTGCCGGGCGCACCCAAGCTCTCGCCTGCGGGCGCGATCCAGATCAACGATGTGTTTGTGGATGAAAACCGCATCGTCTATGCCCAGGATCGCTTTGGTGGTGGCTTGTACATTTTGGAAATGACGATCTGAGTTTGCCCGCCGCATGAGCGAACGCGACCCCCTGGCGGCCAAACTGCCCATCACCCTGGTGACGGGGTTTTTGGGCAGTGGCAAGACCACGCTGATCTCGAAGTTGTTGCGCCACCCGGGCATGAACCGGGCGGCGGTGATCATCAACGAGGTCGGTGAAATCGGCATCGACCACGACCTGGTGGCCAATGTCAATGAGAACATGTCGCTGTTGGCCAATGGCTGCATCTGTTGCTCGGTGCGCACCGATTTGCAAGACAGCCTGCGCCAGTTGTTTGCCGAGCGCCGTGCCGGGCAAATCCCCGAATTCGATCGCGTGATCATTGAAACCACCGGCCTGGCCGATCCGGCCCCGGTGGTGCAGACCCTGATCAGCGACACCCTGATCAACGCCCAATACCGACTCGATGGCCTGGCCACGCTGGTCGACGCCTACCACGGCCACGACCTGCTGGCTCGTCAACCCGAAGCCGTCAAACAGGCGGCCATGGCCGACCGCTTGTTCATCACCAAAACCGACTTGGTCGACCTCGCGACCCTCAGCGCCCTGCAAGATGAACTCCGGGCGCTCAACCCGCAAGCCGATCAATACACGGTGGTACAGGGTGATCTGGATCCGGCCCTGCTGACCGGCTTGGGCTTGCACAGCGCCAAAGTGAGCGATCACACGCTGTCTTTTTTGGGTGAGTCTTTGCAGCAGACGGGCGAAGCCAACACGCGAGAGGGTGGCAAATACCTGGGGGCGCGCCCCTCCAACCACGATCCCGCCATCCGCACGCTGTCGTTGCGGTTTCAGCAGCCCTTCAAATGGACCGGTTTCTCATCCGCGATGGAGTTGTTGACCACCTTGCGCGGCGCCGACATGCTGCGCGTCAAAGGCATCGTGAATGTCGAGGGCCACCCGGTGGTGGTGCAGGGCGTGCAGCACATCTTCAGCCCGCCGGTCGAGTTGGACCGCTGGCCCAGTCAAGATCGCGACACCCGTTTGGTCTTCATTACCCGCAACATAGCGCCTGAGACGATCCGCAACCTGCTCAGCGCCGTGACCTCGCTCTGATCCCAGGGCAGCATGGCCTGGGCATTGACCCTGAGGTAACCATGGCTCACAACCCGATCGATGACACCATCGCCCAACGCGTGGCGCGCTATGCGCAGCTGGTGCCTTACAAAGACACCATGAACCAGAACAACGGCATCCCGGCCGAAGCGGTCATGATGATGTCACCCGACAAGGTCATGCCCATCATGTCGCCGCTGGGTTGGCAAGGGCGCAGCAAGATCGCCCCGGTCAAGGGTGCGCCCGGCCTGACCATCACCCTGGCCGAGTGCCCGCCGGGCGACAGTGCAGGCCTGCACATGCACACCGCCGCCACCGAGAACTTTTTTTGCGTCAACGGCCGCTTCGAGATCACCTGGGGCGACGAAGGCCAATTCAATACCGTGCTCGAACCCTTTGACTTTGTATCGGTGCCCCCGGGCGTTTACCGCGACTTCAAGAACATCGGATCCGAGTTGGGCCGCTTGCTGGTCATGATCCAGCCCGAGCCCGGCGACAGCCAGGACGCGGTCTACCACGCCGAGGGCGTGGGCCAGCAGATCGAACAACGCTGGGGCAAGGCCACCCGCGATGCGATGTCGCAAATCGGCATTCGATTTGGAGCGCCGCAGGCACGGTGATCAAAGCCCCGAAGCCCTCGCTGATTCAGGAGGGGATATCGGACCACGGTCAGCCTGTCCGATAGCAGCAAATAAATTTATTTTGCTAAAATTAACATGAATGGTGTGAAGGCACACCATCCTGCGCCCCGTGTGGGCGCATTCTTTTTGATGTGAATAAAAATGACCCTCGACAAATTACTCATCCCGATGGTGCTGTGGGCTGCTTGCTTAAGCGGATGCGGTCCGAGTCAAAAGGAGGTCAGTGAAAAGGGGTTTGCTTCAGTGGAAGAAATGAAGCGATTCCAGTCACTGGGCTATCAGTCCAAGACCGATTTTCTGGGTAAAAGTTTGTCTGCAGTGGGCAAAACACTCATCGATCATGTGTCCTCCGATGGCAATGCGCGCCCCAGGACCATGGTGATGGAGTCGGAAGTTTTTAAGCGCTGCAACTTTAAAGAAACATCCCTGCTTTCAGGCAAGACTGCCAAAAAATGCAATTTGAGTGCAGTCGAAAATCTGAATGAGCCCGCCACTTTAACCACGGTGAACATGAGTGAAGAGGTCATTGAAGTGGTCGCCCTGCAGATCATTCGGCAGATTTTTGATGTCAAAGACAAAATCTCAATGTTTGCCGGCATCGACGGGTTGACAAAAGAGCCCATCCAGTGCGAATTCATTGATTCCGAAAGCACGGCCACAAACAACATTTCAGTCAACCTGATCAGTTACAAAGGGTTGAAAAAATTTGTCGTCAAGGAAGAGTTCCGCGAGGCCTCAGACAAGCGCGAGCACATCACGACGATTTACTACAACACATCCAAAAACTGCAAAGTTCTGGAGCAGCGGCAAAAAGCAATTGATCCCATTGACCAGTACGCCAGCAATCCTGTTTTCGATGACCCGGCCATCCCCGACAGTGTAAAAAATCTGGCGATCGAAGCTTTCTCGCATGGGCTTGCAGATTTCTCGATTGAAAAAATTGCGGACATGAACCACGATGGTCATGATGATTTCATGGCCCAAGGCGGGTCAGGTTACTGTGGGAGCGCGGGCTGCAACCACTTGATCATCCATTCAGTCAAAAAGCCTGGGCCCAATGCCGCTGGCCCGGCTTACGCAGTGGGCTATTCCGGCCATTTTCGGGATATTCAATTCAAGCGCGACCCGAAGTCCAAAATATTTTTCACGGCGTCATTGCATGGATCTGAATGTGGCAAGGCGGGCGCAGAAGAGTGCAAAATCAATTACCTCTTGTATCGAAGCAAATACATGAAAGAGGAGGATGTGATTGCCCTGACCGAAATCATTCCGTTGGAGCGCACCCTCTATTGCGGCTTTGTCAACGGCCGAGCCCTCGATGTGTTGAAGAGATCTTCGGACCGGAGAGACATCCCTCTGTTTCGCAACACCTACCAATATTTCGGACATTATCAAGAATACGTTCGGAGAAACCACATCTCCAATGTCCTGCGCAGTGACCACGAAAGCCAAAAATCGCAAGTGATGAGACTTTCAGACGCTGTGCTGTTTCAACATTTGAATGAGTGCAATCGGGACAGACGGCTCAAAGCCCAATTGGGGATCCGCTGACCGGGCCGTTAACCCCCCTATGGCGCCCCCGACAGGAATCGAACCTGTATCTAGCGCTTAGGAGGCGCTCGTTCTATCCATTGAACTACGGCGGCGATGTCGCTGATTCTAGCGGCAGGGCAGGGCGTCAGCCGATCGGCCGCACGCCCGTCAGGCTCACTTGCTGAGCATGCGCATCGCGTCTTCCAGGCCTTTGAGGGTCAGCGGGTACATGCGCTGACTCATCATGTGCTGAATGATGCTGATGCTCTGGCGGTACTGCCAGACCCCTTGCGGTTCGGGGTTGATCCAGGCGAATTTCGGAAACGCATGCACCAGCCGCTGCAACCACTCGGCACCGGGCTCTTCGTTGTTGTATTCCACGCTGCCGCCAGGCTGCAAGATCTCGTACGGACTCATGGTGGCGTCGCCGACAAAGACCAGCTTGTAGTCTTTGTTGAACTTGCGGATCACGTCCCAAGTGGGAAATTTTTCGGCAAAACGGCGCCGGTTGTTCTTCCACAAAAAGTCATAGACGCAGTTGTGGAAATAGAAAAATTCCAGGTGCTTGAACTCGGCCTTGACGGCTGAAAACAACTCTTCGACCCGGGCGATGTGCTCGTCCATGGTGCCGCCCACGTCCATCAGCAGCAGCACTTTCACATTGTTGTGCCGCTCAGGGCGCATCAAAATGTCCAGGTACCCGGCATTGGCCGCGGTCTTGGCGATGGTGCCGTCGAGGTCCAATTCGTCGGGTGAACCCTCGCGGGCAAAGCGCCGCAAGCGGCGCAGCGCCACCTTGATGTTGCGCGTGCCCAACTCGAGGCTGTCGTCATAGTCCTGGTAGGCGCGTTGCTCCCAGACCTTGACCGCACTCTTGTTGCCGCCTTTGCCCCCGATGCGCACGCCCTGCGGGTTGTAGCCGCCATTGCCAAACGGCGAGGTGCCGCCGGTGCCGATCCATTTGCTGCCGCCTTCGTGGCGTTCTTTTTGTTCTTCCAGCCGCTTGCGCAGGGTCTCCATCAACTCGTCCCAGCCCATCTTCTCGATGGCGGCCTTTTGCTCGGGCGTGAGTTCTTTTTCCAGGGTCTTTTTCAGCCAATCCAGCGGCACGTCTTGCGTGAAGTCGGTCAGCATCTCGACGCCCTTGAAGTAGGCGGCAAAGGCGCGGTCAAACTTGTCGAAATGCTTTTCGTCCTTCACCAGCGCTGTGCGGCTGAGGAAATAAAAATCGTCGATGCTGCAGGCTTCGCTGCGCGGGCCCACCACATCGGCTTGCAGGGCTTCGAGCAGGGTCAGGTATTCGCGCACCGAGACCGGTACTTTGGCCGCGCGCAGGGTGTAGAAGAAGTCGGTCAGCATGCCGGGCCTTTCATCCGCGGGGGCGTTGCAACTGAAACGTCAGGTGAGCACGCACAGCGGGCCACTCGGGCGCGACGATGCTGTACACACACGTGTCGCGCAAGCTGCCGTTGGGGGCAATCTGGTGCGCCCGCAGCACACCGTCGAGCTTGGCACCCAGCCGTTCGATGGCGCGGCGGCTGGCCTGGTTGAACCAATGGGTCCTGAATTCCACCGCGTTGCAACCCAGCGTCTCAAAAGCGTGACGCAACAGCATCAGCTTACATTCAGTGTTGACCGGGCTGCGGTGCACCGCACGCCGATACCAGGTGGAACCTATTTCAAGCCGATGGTTGGGCGCATCGATGTGCATGTAGGTGGTCATGCCCACCGCACGGCCTTGCGGGTCGAGCACGGCAAAGGGCAGCATGCTGCCCTGGGCTTGCAAGCCCAGGCGGCGCTCGATCTCGGCGCGCACGCCTTCGGGACGGGGGATGAAGGTGTACCACAGGTTCCACAACTCGCCGTCTTGCACCGCCTGCACCAGGTCATCGTGGTGGGCCACGCTCAGCGGGACCAGGCTGGCATGCTGGCCGTGCAATTCAATGGGCTGGACCTGCAGCATGTCAGCGGTCCTCTCCGATCTCACCCTTGCCGCGCAACGACCGTGCGGCTTGCAGGCCCAGACCGCCGCCCAGGCCCACCAGGGCAATGGCCACCAGGCTGCCCGCGCTGTAACCTTCGGCAAACATCTCCAGGCCCATCAGTTGGCCCAGCCCATAGCCCAGCAACGACCCCACCACGAAACCCACGGCGTCGGTCAGTCCTTCGGCAAGCTGTTTCATCATGATTCAAGCGCCGGTCAGCGGTTGCGGCTTTGCATGAACACCAGCTTTTCAAACAAAGTGGTGTCCTGCTCGTTTTTCAGCAATGCGCCCACCAGCGGCGGGATCGCCACTTTCTCATCCTGGGTTTGCAGGGCCGACAGCGGAATGTCTTCGGCCACCAGCAGTTTGAGCCAATCCAGCAACTCGCTGGTGCTGGGTTTTTTCTTCAGGCCGGGCAGGTTGCGCACGTCATAGAAGGTTTTCAGGGCCACCGCCAACAGTTCTTTTTTCAAGTTGGGAAAGTGCACTTCCACGATCTGGCGCATGGTGTCGGCATCGGGGAATTTGATGTAATGAAAGAAGCAGCGGCGCAAAAACGCGTCGGGCAGTTCTTTTTCGTTGTTGGACGTGATGAACACCAAGGGGCGGTTTTTGGCCTTGATCAGTTCGCGCGTTTCGTAACAATAAAACTCCATCCGGTCGAGTTCGCGCAGCAAGTCGTTGGGGAACTCGATGTCGGCCTTGTCGATCTCGTCGATCAGCAGTGCCACCGGCTCGTCGGCGGTGAAGGCCTGCCACAGCACGCCCTTGACGATGTAGTTCTGGATGTCCTTGACCCGCTCGTCACCCAACTGGCTGTCGCGCAGCCGGCTGACGGCATCGTATTCATACAACCCTTGCTGGGCTTTGGTGGTTGACTTGATGTGCCATTGCAGCAAGGGCATGTTCAGCGCCTGGGCCACTTCTTCGGCCAGCATGGTTTTGCCGGTGCCCGGCTCGCCCTTGACCAGCAAGGGCCGTTTCAGGGTGATGGCGGCATTCACGGCCAGCATCAGGTCCTGGGTGGCCACATAGTTTTCTGATCCTTTGAATTTCATGTCCGCAAATCCTGTTCTTTGGGCAATTCTGGGCCCTCAAAGCCCCTATATAATGCTTGGTTGATTCACATCAAACACCTTGGATTGTCATCCCAAAATGAAAAAGTTCCTGTCTTCTGTCCTTTTCATCGCTGTCTCTTTCGCGACCGGTCAAGCTCTGGCCCAAGACCTGCAGGGTGACGCCAAGGCGGGCGAGAAAAAAATCGCCATGTGCATCGGTTGCCATGGCATCCAAGGTTATCAAGCCAGTTTCCCCGAAGTCTATCGTGTGCCCATGATCTCGGGCCAAAATGCCAAGTACATCAGCAACGCCCTGGTGGCCTACCGCACGGGTGAGCGCAAGCACCCCACCATGAAGGGCATCGCGGCTTCGCTGACCGACCAAGACATCGCCGACATCTCGGCTTACTACGCCACGCACAGCAAAGCTGCCCCGGCCCCCGAAAAACTGCCCGAACCCAGTGGCAAGGTGGCCGAGTTGCTGACCAAAGGCGCTTGTGCGTCTTGCCACGGCGTCAACTACTCCAAGGGCATCGACCCCAGCTATCCCAAGCTGGCCGGCCAACACGCCGACTATTTGTTTGTTGCCCTCAAGTCGTACAAAGCCGAAAACCAGGGCACCTGGGGCCGCAACAACGGCATCATGGGTGGCATCGCCAAGCAGTTCAGCAACGCCGAACTCAAGGAACTGGCTAAGTACCTGGCCGCTCAGCCTGGCGAGATGCAGGTCGTGCCCCAGTCGCGCTTCCGTTGATCCACCGCCGCAGGGCCGCGCCCTGCCAGGTCAGAAAGCCGCCCGAGCGTCATGCCTGGCGGCTTTTTTATCGGGCCAGCCCCCAGGCAGGGTCAAAGCTCAATCCCGCGTCGCCAGCCTTTGCAACTGATCGACATACGCGGCCCCGTCGGGCGGGCGGCCGCTGCGCTGGCTCTCCCACACCATGCGGCCCAGGCACTCCATGGCCTCGTGGTGGGCGTCGTGCAACGAACCCCGGCGCGCTGCCAGCAACTCGACCGCCTGGCGCACCCCGCGCGGCTGGTCGATCGAGCACTGCTCGCTGATCGACAAGTGCATGGACAGGTGCAAAAAAGGATTGGTTTTGCCGTCCTCCACCTCGTACATGCGGTTCAACGCCGCCTGCACATCGGCCAGATCGGCAAAAAACTCGGGGTGCTCGGCGATCCACTGGGCGGCCAGGGTTTCGAGCGCATCCATCGGCGCTGCGGCCTGTTGTTTAGCCCGCACGGCACAAAAAAACCGCCGGACATCTGCTTGAGAAGGGGTGAACATGTCGCCATTGTCACCCATGCCCCACCCCGGCGCACTGTCAGTCCGCTGTCAGACAGCGTGCGCTGAGCCATAATTCACCCCATGATCAACAAGATTTCTCCCTCCATCGCCGCCGCACTCCAGGGCACGCCCGATGGCGCCACCGTCCTGATCGGCGGGTTCGGCACCGCCGGGATCCCCTCCGAGCTGATCGACGGCCTGATCGAGCAGGGCGCTCGCGACCTGACCATCGTCAACAACAACGCCGGCAACGGCGAGACCGGCCTGGCCGCCTTGCTCAAAGCAGGGCGGGTGCGCAAGATCATCTGCAGTTTTCCGCGCCAAGCCGACTCGCAGGTCTTTGACGGCCTGTACCGCAGCGGCAAACTGCAGCTCGAACTGGTGCCCCAGGGCAACCTGGCCGAGCGGCTGCGCGCCGCAGGCGCTGGCATCGGCGGGTTTTTCACACCCACGGGCTACGGCACCGAACTGGCCAAAAAAGCCGACGGCAGCCCCAAAGAAACCCGCGAAATCAATGGCCGCATGTACGTCTTTGAAGAACCCATCCACGGCGACCTGGCCCTGATCCGCGCCGAGCGCGGCGACCGCTGGGGCAACCTGACCTACCGCAAAGCGGCGCGCAACTTCGGCCCGGTCATGGCCACCGCCGCTAAAAAGACCGTCGCCACCGTGCACGAGATCTGCGAACTCGGCCAGATGGACCCCGAAACCATCATCACCCCCGGCATTTTTGTCAGCCAGATCGTCAAAATCCCCCGTGTCGCCACCCAAGCCGGAGGGTTCAAGTCATGAGTTACACCCGTCGCACCAAAGACCAACTGGCCGCCCGCGTGGCCCAAGACATCCCCGAAGGCGCCACCGTCAACCTGGGCATCGGTCAGCCGACCCTGGTGGCCAACCACATCCCGGCCAGCCGTGAAGTGCTGCTGCACTCTGAAAACGGCATTTTGGGCATGGGCCCGGCCCCCGCCGCCGGGCAAGAGGACTACGACCTGATCAACGCCGGCAAGCAGCCCGTGACCCTGCTCGCGGGCGGCTCGTACTTTCACCACGCCGACAGCTTTGCCATCATGCGTGGCGGCCATCTGGACATCTGCGTGTTGGGCGCGTTTCAAGTCAGCGCCACCGGCGACCTGGCCAACTGGCACACCGGCGAAGCCGACGCCATCCCCGCCGTGGGCGGTGCCATGGACCTGGCCACCGGGGCCAAACAAACCTGGGTCATGATGGACTTGCTGACCAAGCAAGGCCAGTCGAAGGTGGTGCAGCAATGCACCTACCCGCTGACCGGCATCGCCTGCGTCAAGCGCATCTACACCGACCTGTGCACGCTGGCGTGCACGCCGCGCGGCCTGGAGCTGATCGATGTGGTCGATGGCCTGAGCAAAGAAGAACTGGCCGGCATCATCGGCTTGCCCTTCGTCAATTGAGCCGCCGACCCAACCCTTTATTCTTTGTATCTGGAGACAAAACATGAACCACGCTTTCATTTGCGACGCCGTGCGCACCCCCTTTGGCCGCTACGGCGGTGCACTGTCCAGCGTGCGCACCGATGATCTGGGTGCCATTCCTTTGCGTGCGCTGATGGAGCGCAACCCCAAGGTCGACTGGCAAGCCATCACCGACGTGATCTACGGCAACGCCAACCAGGCCGGTGAAGACAACCGCAACGTCGCCCACATGGCCAGCTTGCTGGCGGGCTTGCCGCTCGAAGTACCCGGTGCCACCATCAACCGCCTGTGCGGCTCGGGCCTGGATGCGGTAGGCACCTCGGCCCGTGCGATCCGCAGCGGCGAGGCCGAGTTGATGATCGCCGGTGGCGTCGAGAGCATGAGCCGCGCCCCCTTTGTCATGCCCAAGGCCGACACCGCCTTCAGCCGCAGCAACGCGGTCTACGACACCACCATCGGCTGGCGTTTCATCAACAAATTGATGAAAGAAAAATACGGCGTGGACTCGATGCCCGAGACCGCCGAGAACGTCGCCACCGATTTCAAAATCGAGCGCGAAGCCCAGGACCGCATGGCGCTGGCCAGTCAGCTCAAAGCCGTGGCGGCGCAAAAGGCAGGGTTCTTTGACGCCGAGATCGTGCCCGTGACGATCCCGCAGAAAAAAGGTGATCCGGTGGTGGTGGCCAAAGACGAGCATCCGCGCGAGACCAGCATGGAGACCCTGGCCAAACTCAAAGGTGTGGTGCGTCCCGACGGCAGCGTGACCGCCGGTAACGCCAGTGGCGTCAACGACGGCGCCTGTGCTCTGCTGCTGGCCTCCGAGGCCGCTGCCGCCCGCCATGGCCTCACCCCCCGTGCCCGCGTGGTCGGCATGGCCACCGTGGGCGTGCCCCCGCGCATCATGGGCATCGGTCCCGCGCCCGCCACCCAGAAGGTGCTGGCGCTGACTGGCCTGAAGCTGGAGCAAATCGACGTCATTGAGCTCAATGAAGCCTTTGCCGCCCAGGGCCTGGCCGTGTTGCGCCAACTGGGCCTGCGCGACGACGACCCGCGCGTCAACCCCAACGGCGGCGCCATCGCCTTGGGCCACCCGCTGGGCGCCAGCGGAGCCCGCCTGGCCACCACGGCGGTCAACCAGCTGCACCGCAGCGGCGGCCGCTACGCCCTGTGCACCATGTGCATCGGCGTGGGGCAGGGCATTGCCGTGATTCTGGAGCGGGTGTAAATCAACGGTGAACGCCTGTCCGGGCGAACCGACGGGCGTTTCATTCCCCCCCTCAAAACCCGCTTTGTGCGGGTTTTTCCTTCTGTAAAAGCCCCCGCCGCTGGTGTCCAATCGCTGATCAACTCATCAACAAGGAGTGACCATGGTGCGTTTGTTCAAGTCTCTGCCCCTGCGCCGTCTGGCCGTTGTCGGTTTGGCCTTGTTCGGCATGGTGCAGGCCCAGGCCGCCTGGCCCGATAAACCGATCCGCATCGTGGTCGCCTTCCCGCCCGGGGCCACCACCGACATCATCGCCCGCACCTTCAGCGCTCCTTTGTCCGAGGCCCTGGGCCAACCCGTCGTCATCGAAAACCGGCCCGGCGCGGGCGGCAACATCGCCACCGTGGCGGTGGCGCGCAGCCCCGCCGACGGCTACACCTTCTTGATGCACAGCGTGGCGTACGCGGTCAACCCGTCGCTTTACAGCAAGGCCGGTTACGAAGTGGGCAAAGACCTGACCTCGGTGGCGATCGCCGGGGTCTCGCCCAACATCCTGTATGTGCACCCCAGCGTGAAGGCCAACTCCCTGCCCGAGTTGCTGGCCCTGGCCAAGACCGACAAGCTCAGCTACGCCTCGTCGGGCAACGGCACCACCACCCACTTGGGCGCCGAGTTGCTGTTCCGCAACCTGGCCAAGGTCGATGTGCAGCACGTGCCTTACTCGCCGGCTGCTGCCGCCAATGCGGTGGTCAGCGGCCAAGTCCCCCTGGGCTCGACCTCGGTGCCGCCGGTGGTGCAGCTGGCCAAGGCGGGCAAAGTGCGTCCGATCGCGGTCACCAGCGCCCGTCGCAGCGGTGCCATGCCCGATGTCCCCACCGTGGCCGAGCTGGGTTACCCCGGCTTTGAGTCCAACACCTGGATCGGTGTCTTTGCCCCGGCGGGCACGCCCGAGGACATCTTGCAGCGCATGAACACCGAGATCAACAAACTGCTGGCCAGCAAATCGATCAGCGACAATTTCAGCGCCCAGTCGCTCGAGGCCGTGCGCATGGACCGCGCCGCCACCGAAGCCTATGTCGCCGCCGAAGCCCGCAAGTGGGGTGCGGTGGTCAAAGAAACCGGCGCCCGGGTCGACTGAACTTTTTTCACTTTAAAACCTGACAGGGAGAACACAGAAATGGCAAACCAAATCGGATGGATCGGCCTGGGCCGCATGGGCGAAGCGATGGTCAAACGACTGACCAAGGCCGGCCACGGCGTCGACGTCTGGAACCGCACCCGCAACAAAGCCGAGCCGCTGGCCGAGTACGGCGCGACGGTGGTCAACACCAAGCTCGACCTGGCCGCGTGCGAGACCGTCTTCACCATGGTCTCGACCACCGACGACCTGAAAGAAGTTTTGTTTGCCGAAGGCGGCCTCGTCACCGGCACGAAAAAGCCCAAGCTGGTCGTCGACAGCTCGTCGATTTCGCAAGAAGGGTCGAGCGAAGTGCGCCAACGCCTGGAGGCGATGGGCGTGGCCTATTTGTGTGCGCCCGTGTCGGGCAACGGCAACGTGGCCAAGGCCGGCAAGCTGCTGATCGTCGCATCGGGCCCCAAGTCGCTCTACGACCTGGCCGAGCCCTATTTGCGCGCCATGTCGCGCAAATGCATGTGGGTGGGCGAGGGCGAACTGGCCCGGGTGTGGAAGATCGCCCACAACACCATGTTCGGCGTCATCATCCAGAACCTGTGCGAGATCACCGTCATGGCTGAAAAAGCCGGCATCCCGCGCCATGTGTTTTTAGAAAGCATCAACGACTCGGTGCTGGGCTCGATGTACACCCGCTACAAGTCGCCGGTGCTGACCAACCTGACTTTTGACCAGGTCACCTTCACGCCCAAGCTGCTGCTCAAAGACATGGACCTGGGCCTGGCCGCCGCCAAAGCCCAGGGCGTGCCCATGCCCGCTGCGGCCGCCACCCGCGAGTCGATCGCGCGCATGGTGGGCCGTGGCCACGACCACGTTGACTTCTCGATTTTGTTGCAAGAAATCGCCGCCGACTCGGGCCTGGCGCTCAAGCCCGAGAACGTGCAGGTCGACGACGGCCTGGCCCTCTGAGCATGGCCCGAACGCTCATCAGGGGCGCTTGCGTCATCACCCTGGACCGCCAGGGTGACCTGCCGCAGGCCGACGTGCTGGTGCGCGACGACCGCATCGAGTGCATCGCCCCGCGCATCGAAGCGCAGGCCGACGAAGTCGTCGATGCGGCCGGTTTCATCGTGATCCCCGGCCTCGTCAACGCCCACCTGCACACCTGGCAGACCGCTTTGCGCGGCGTCGCGGCCAACTGGACGCTGCTGGAGTACTTTCAAAACATGCACGCCGGCCTGGCCACCGTGTTTGCCCCTGAAGACCTGCAGATCGCCAACTGGGTGGGCGCGCTGAACCAGATCCACTGCGGCACCACCACGCTGGTGGACTGGTGCCACAACAACCGCACGCCCGAGCACAACGACGCCGCCATCGACGGCCTGTTGCGCTCCGGCATCCGGGCGGCGTTTTTTCATGGCACGCCCAAGCCCGATCCCAAGCCCGGCGAAACCCCGTTTTGGGAAACCCCGCACCCGCGCGCCGAGGTCGAGCGGTTGCTCAAAGCGCACCAGGGCCACCCGCTGCTCAGCATCGGGGCGGCGGTGCTGGGGCCGCACTACGCCACGCTGGACGTGACCCTGCACGACTTTCGCATGGCGCGCGACCTGGGGCTGATCGCCTCGTTGCACCAGGGCGGCGGGCCGGCCCGCACCCCCGAGGGCTGGCAGGTGCTGCAACAGCAGGGTCTGCTGGGCCCGCACGTCAACATCGTGCACGGCCATGCGCTGAACGACGATCAGATCAAAACCTTTTGCGACCTGGGCATGTCGTTTTCGGCGGCGGCTGAGAACGAGATGACCCAAGGCCACGGCCACCCGATCACCGGGCGCCTGCTGGCACTGGGCCATGCGCCGTCGCTGGGCGCCGACCTGGAGAGCGTGCTGAGCGGCGACATGCTGACCCAAGCCCGGGTCGCGCTGGGCATGCAGCGCAGCCTGGACAACGTGGCGCACCGCGAGCAGCACGGCAGCATCCCCGCCACCAGCACCGTGCGCACCCGCCAGGCGCTACAGTGGGTCACGGTCGAGGGCGCGCGCATGCTGGGCCAGCTCGACCGCATCGGCACCCTGGCCGAGGGCAAGCAAGCCGACCTGGTGCTGATCAACGCCAACGCCATCAACATGCAGCCCGTGCACGACCCCATCAGCACCGTGGTCATGCAAACCAGCCTGGCCAACTTCGACAGCGTCATGATCGCGGGCCGCTGGAAAAAACGCCACGGCCAGCTGTTGGGCGTCGAGCTGCCGCCACTGTTGCAGCGCCTGCAGGCCTCGGGCCAGAAGATCACCCGGGCGCTGGGCTTGCGCCCGCTCTGACTCAGTTTCATTGGAGGTCCATCATGAACCCGAAAATCCTGTTCCTGGGCGTCGGCAAAATCGGCCTGCCCATGGCGCGTCACCTGCATGCCGCCGGGCACGCCCTGGAGGTCCACGACATCGACCCCGAGCGGCTGCGTTTGGCCGAACAGGCCGGCATGGTGCTGGCGCGCGATCCTGAAGCGGCCTTGCAGCGGGCCGATTGGGTGATTTCGTCGTTGCCGCATGACGCCGCCCTGACCCAAGTCGCCGCCTGGTTGGCTCAAAACGGTCGTGCCGGCATGGCCTGGATCGATACCAGCACGGTGTCGCTTTCGGCTTCAGCCCAAGCGGCGCAGCAAGTGGCGGGCCGGGGGGTTGAGCATTTGCGGGTGACGGTTTCGGGCAACAACCACATGGCCGAGGCGGCACAACTGACCGTTCTGGCCTCGGGCCCCAAGACCTTGTTTGAACAGGCCTTGCCCGTTTTGCGCTGCTGGGGGCCGAATCAGTTTCATTTGGGCGATGCCGAACAATCGCGCCTGATGAAGCTGGTCATCAACCTCATGATCGCGCAGACCAGCGCCATGCTGTCCGAGGCGCTCAACCTGGGCCAGCGCGGCGGCCTGGACTGGGCGCAGATGTGGCAAATCATCGGTGCCAGCGCCGTGGGTTCGCCGATCGTCAAAGCCAAGTCGGTCCAACTCAGCCAGCACGACTACACGCCCACCTTCACCGTGCACCAGATGCTCAAAGACGTGGGCCTGATGCTGCAAGCCGGTGACGAGCTCCATGTGCCTTTGCCGCAATTGGCGCTGACCCGCCAGCAAATGGTCGCCGCCATCGCCCAGGGCGACGGCGAGCTGGACTATGCGGCGATCATCCGGGTCATGACCCGCGCTTGCGGGCACAATACAGCCTCATGAAAGACTTCATTTACCTCAGCCAGCCACAGCGCGTGGTGTTTGGCGCCGGCAGCCTGCAACACCTTGAACGTGAAATCGTCGCCCTGGGCGCCCAGCGGGCGCTGATCTTGTCGACACCCGAGCAGCGCGCAGGGGCCGAGCGGGTGGCCGATATGTTGGGTTCGCGTGCCGCCGGCATTTTTGACCGGGCCGTCATGCACGTGCCGATCGAGACCGCGCGCGAAGCCCGCCAGGTGGCCAACCAGTTGGGTGCCGATTGCGCCGTGGCCATCGGTGGCGGCTCCACCACCGGTTTGGGCAAGGCGATCGCGCTGGACTCCGGCTTGCCCATTGTGGCCATCCCCACCACCTACGCCGGCAGCGAGATGACGACGATCTATGGCATCACCGAGGCCGGCCTGAAAAAAACCGGCCGCGATTCCCGTGTGCTGCCCCGCACCGTCATCTACGACCCCGAGCTGACACTCAGCCTGCCTGTATCTTTAAGCATCACCAGCGGCATCAACGCCATGGCCCATGCGGCCGAGTGCCTGTATGCCGTTGACGGCAACCCCATCATGGATTTGCTGTCTGAAGAAGGCATCACCGCCCTGGCGCGTGCCCTGCCGGTGCTGCACCAGCAACCCACTGACATCGAAGCCCGCAGCGACGCCCTGTATGGCGCATGGCTGTGCGGCCAGGCCCTGGCCAATGCGGGCATGGCCATCCACCACAAGTTGTGCCACACCCTGGGCGGCAGCTTCAACCTGCCGCATGCCGAGACCCACACCATCGTGCTGCCGCATGCGCTGGCCTACAACCAGGGCTCGGCCCCGGCGGCGTACCAGCGCATGGCGCGGGCACTGCGGGCGACCGAACGAAAATTAAGCGTGGCGCAGGCGGTGTATGACCTGGCCAAAGACCATGGGGTGCCGGTCGCTTTGCGCGACTTGGGGCTAACCGAGGCACAACTGAACCAGGCGCTGGACATGGCCCTGCAAAACCAATACCCCAACCCCAGGCCGTTGCAGCGCGAACCGCTGAAGGAACTGCTGTACAACGCCTGGCAGGGGGTGAGGCCGGCTTGATGGGTTTGGGCCCTGTTGGGAGGCGGTTAGAATACATGTTGGGGAAGCGTGGCAGAGTGGTTGAATGCACCGGTCTTGAAAACCGGCGAAGGTTTACGCCTTCCGTGAGTTCGAATCTCACCGCTTCCGCCAAAT
>JACCDH010026648.1_pt1 | contig 29093 bp, 22 predicted proteins | sample 7442481 | NCBI WGS metagenome assembly JACCDH01 (sample SAMN15323433, study PRJNA562643) | freshwater metagenome | isolation source: river surface water | place: USA:Blue River Watershed | collected 2017-08-15 | reverse complement strand
CGGAACCACCGATGCCTACTTGCAAAGTCACCACACCAGCGGACCCGATACCAGTACCGGAAGCGGCGTTACCAGCTGTGAAGAGTTTCATCCCGTTCCATTCGGTGTTGTCAGCGATACGAGAGATTTCAGCACTCAATGACTCCACTTCTGCGTTCAATGAAGAGCGGTCTGAAGCTTGGTAAGTGTCGTTGGCTGCTTGCACGGCCAGTTCACGCATGCGCTGCAGCATGTTGGTGATTTCTTGTGTCGCGCCTTCAGCGGTTTGCAACAAAGAGATGCCGTCGTTGGCGTTGCGCACAGCTTGGTTCAAACCGCGGATCTGAGCGGTCATTTTGTTGCTGATGGCCAGGCCTGCAGCATCGTCCTGAGCGCTGTTGATGCGCTTGCCGGTCGACAGTTGCTGCATGGCTTTGTCCATGCTGCGGTTGTTCACGGACATTGCATTTTGGGCAATGAGCGACTTCACGTTGGTGTTGATGACGGACATGGTCTTACTCCTTGAAGAGGTTTATTTCAAAAGGTTGGCAGGAACCCGAAGGGAGTAGACCTGCCTGTTTGGTACAGAAAATCGGTTTTGAATCTCTGTTACTTGATGAATCGGTTGCTGTTCGACAAGCTTTAGGGCTTCGTTGATTTTTTTTGAGCCCTCAAGACTTTCCGTCTTGCATCAGTCCTTTGATGTCTTCCAGGTTGTGGGCCACACGCAGGGCGACTTCATTGGGGATTTGGCGAACCACTTCGCCTTCTTTGTTTTTGACGGTCAACACCACTTTGTTGGCCACATCGTCCACGCTGAAGCTGATGTCGCGGCTGTTGCGGCGCATTTGTTCGTTCAACTGTTTCGACGTCTCCTCAAGATTGCGACGGCTTTCTTGGGCGTCTTGTTTGGGTTTGGTTTCAACCGCGGGTTTGGCGGTTTCGGTCACTTGTGCGCGAACAGCCTCTACCGGCTGTGATGCGGGTGTGCTGGGTACAGCAGCAGGCGGCAGGCGGCTGGGGGTGATGTCATTGCTCATGGTTTATTCCTTCAATCAAGGAACCCCCTTTGACAGAACTGACGATTGGCCAAACATTCTTGTGTGCCAATCTGGGGGTATCGTGCTGATGATTCGGCAGAGGACGGAACAACTTGAGCGTTTTTGCCGTCAAAGCGGCAATTTTTTGCCGGTTTTTGATTTTCAATATTTATTTGAGTTAAAAAATACTAATATTTTTAATATATAATTTTTGAAGCATCCTGGTCGACTGCAATCATCGAAATGCATCAAATTCTTTTTTCGTCTGAAAAAATTCACAATAATGACAAGAACCCTTATACTGTAAACAGTTTTGTGTATGGCTTCTGAACTTCTTAGAGGCTGTGTGTTCAATTTTGTCAAGCCTGTAGGGGTTGGCTTTTCTTAGCGGGTACTCATGTTTTCGATCTTCAAGGGATCCGAGTCGCCAGAAGTTCTCAAAAAGCGTGCCAAGCAAGCTTATGAGAAAGTGGTCGAGTCTTCTGCCGATACTTTTGAAGCTAACCGCATGCGCCGCGGTATGGCCATGTTGTGCTGCGCCCAGCTGGACAAAACTTTCATCTCGGGTGCAGAGCGCATGGCAGATTGGCAGCAAATGGCTGCTTTTGCTGTATCCAAGAGCGAGGAACCGCCACCACTGCCCAAAGCCGATTGTTATCAAAAAATCCGCTCGGGCAAAACCGATATGTGGTCGTACCTGCCGCCTGAGTATGCGGACAGCGCCTTTATGCTGGGTGCAAAGTACCAACGCACTGAGCTGACATCAGAACAAGCCATCTCGGCCATGCAGCAAGTAGCTGACAACATTTGTCTCTCAGAAATCGGTTTGGGATTTGAAATTGTGGTGCTGAAGTTCTTGCGCCAAGAACTGACACAAAGTGAAAAAGCCTCCGACGTTGAAGAGGACTTGAGCGGGTTGTCAGCCGAGTGATGGATACCTTGGTCTTGGGCAAAGACCAGTTCTGAAGTCTTAGGCCAAAAAGTCTGTTGGCAGTTGCGTTTTGACGCAATAGGCCTTCAACCCCAGCTTGTTGTCGATCCAGAGACCATCAAACAGGCCATGTGCAGGGGTCATGACGCCAGGCAGTTTGTGCAACTGCTCTCGCGTGGTATTGCGTAAACCCAAAACCTCATCGATCAGCATCAAGACCGGCAATCCGTCCGTCTGGTCTGGGCTGTAGACCACGCCGTAGTGCCGGTGTGTCAATGCAACAGGGCAGCGTTGCAAGATGTGACCCAAGTCGCAACTGGCAAGCACTTGGTCTCGCCAAATGGCATGGTCTTCTGCAGAACGGTTTTTATGTTCAAGACCAATGACCTCATGCACCTGCAATGCAGGAAGCAAAAGGTCAATGTCTTCAACCCGGATGTGCAGAAACTGAGCCATGGCTTCAGACGTTTATGCCGCCACGGGCAAATGGTGAGGCGTTTGCAGGTTTTCCGCCAAGCGGTACAAAGCTGCAGCGTCCAGAATCAACACCACACGGCCGTCGCCCAAAATGCTGGCACCACCTACGCCTGGCAAAGCCGCCAGACGTGGATGAATGTCTTTGGTGAACAATTCTTGGCGGCCCACGAACTCTTGCACCGAGACACCCAGCGTGCGTTGCCCATCACTGAGCACGACCACATAGCGGTGTGACTGTTTTTCGGCAGGGGGGTAGCCCAGCACTTCTTCCAGTCGCACGATGGGCAAAAAGTTGCCCCGCAGCAAAATGGCGGTACGGCCTTTGACGGTTTGGTACTCGTCGGGGCTGACCTCGACCAACTCGGCCACATAACGACCAGGGATGGCCATGGTTTGATTGGCGGTGTTGACCAGCAAGACTTCTTGCACAGCCGCAGACAGCGGCATTTGCATGGTGAAAGTGGTGCCTCGGCCAACTTCGGAGTCGAGATGGATGGTGCCGCCAAGACGCATGACGCTGGTTCGAACCACGTCCATACCCACGCCGCGGCCCGAAGTCTCCGTCACCACATCGGCGGTGCTGAAAGCCGGGCGGAAGATGAAGCCCAGAATGTCTTCTTTGCTCATCTGCAGGCTGTCTTCTTCTTTGACCAAGCCGCGGTCCACCGCTTTGCGGCGCACGCGCTCGGGGTCGATGCCTTTGCCGTCGTCGATCACGCGGATCATGATGCGGCTGCCTTGCTGTTCGGCCTGGATGCGGATAACCGCTTCATCGGGCTTGCCCGCTTGACGCCGCTCTTCGGGTTTTTCAACGCCGTGGTCTGCACTGTTGCGAACCATGTGCAGCAAGGGGTCGGCCAAAGATTCGACCATGGCCTTGTCGATCTTGACTTCTTGGCCAATCAATTCCAAGCGGATTTGTTTGCCTTGGGCCAAGGCCAAGTCGCGCACCATGCGAGGGAAGCGCTTGAACACCAGTTCCACAGGCACCACGCGCAAACCCATCACGCTGTCTTGCAAGCGAGACAAAGCACCTTGGATCAGGGCGTCGGTTTCTTGCAGTCGGCGCAGTTGGTCTTCCAGATTTTCAGCAACTTGCTGCAGGTCGGCCAGTTGGCTTTGCGGGTCTTTTTGCTGCCCTTCTTGACGCAGGCGGAGCAAGCCTTCGCGAGCGCGCTGGTCACCAATGATGTGGGACAGTTGACCGCGGACCAGCACCATTTCGCCAATTTGGTTCATGAATTGGTCAAGCATTTCGCCTGGCACACGGATCACGTTGGACGATGCGTTACCGGCGGCAGGCGTTGCAGCCCGTGCTGGTGCTGCAGCTGTGGGTTTGGCCACAGCGACTTCGGTGCTTGGAGCAGACGCAGGCGCCGGTGTCGAAGTTGCAGCTGCTGGTGCCGGCGCAGCGCTTTGGGGTTCAGCTGCTGCTGGGCTTGTTGCGGCAGGTGCCGAATTTGCAGCTGCTTTGGCTGGTGGTGCAGATGGCGCCACGGGTGCTGGAGAGGGCACCGATGCAGCAGGTTTGGGTGAAGGGTTGGGTTTGTTGTGGTCTTTACCCAACTCGCCCAGCAGCAGAACATGGCCTGAGCCTTGGTCGATCGTGCTCAGGTCTTGTTCGATGGCTGAACGTGGCGCCTTCGAAATGAACAGCATTTCGTACCAGCTGAGGTCATTTTCGATCAAGGTTCGGTTGGTGATGACACGACCTTTTTCATGCACCCATTCCAGGAATGAGGTGGCGATGCCTTCAGAAGACTCCAAGTGCGCTTTGATCAGATAGGCCAAATGGCCGTCTTGGATCAATTCGACCAACTCGCGCGTGTTGTCAGGTGAGAGCAACTCGGACAGTTCAATCGGGATGTTCATCGAGGCGACAAACTGACGAACGGCGTCAACAGGCGTGTCGCCTGCGTCGTCATGCGCCCACAAGTAGTCCCGAATGCGCTGGTGCAGGCTTTCGTCTGCGTCTTTCAGGGGTCCTTGTTTTAGAGGTTGACGTCCGCTGGCGCCAAGCAAATCACGGATGAACTGCAGAGACTCACGGCACAGCGCAATGACTTCGCTGTCAATGCCCATTTGATTGCGCGCTGCGCGTGCAAAAGCATCGACCAAAAGCAGTGGCACATCGGTGCGCGACTGTGGGTAGAGCGAGGACAGGTAACCATGGATGCGCGAGAAACGCTGAGACAACAGGTTCGAAATCTCGTCATCTTGCCCGTTGGCCGGGGCTTCCAGCGCTTGCAGCAATTCTTCAACTTGAGCCAAATGTAGCAGCAGGTTGTCTTTGAGCGTGCGGGCCAGAACTTTGGCCAGAGACTCACCACCCAAATCTACACCGGTGGTTTCACCCAGTGTTTTCAGGTCATCCAAGAAAGCGACGATCACATCGACCATGCGCTCGCCGTCGGCCTGCGAGATCTCCTCAGAAACAGGCAAAGCTTCCAAAATTTCTTCAATGCGGGTATCAAGACCTGCATAGCCCAGGCTGTTGGAGCCTTTGAGCATCCAGCTCAGGGGTTTTCGGATGTCATTGGCTACGGCCAAAACTTGAGGACCATCTTGTTTGGTGGCAATCGAGTTGGCCAAGCGTTCCAAAATGGGCAAGCCGTTGCTGATCAGGCGCAGGAAAACCACTTGACGGTTGTCCGTCGTGCCGTCGGCAGCTTTGGTGGGTTCAGTGCGTACAGGCGCAGGGCTGCTTGCAGGACTTGCCGATGCTGTATTGGCCGCAGCAGAAGTGGACGTGGCAACGGACTCCGCTGTGCTTGCGTTGGCAGGTGGTGGTGCTTCAGTTGCCACGGGCTGAGGTTCAGGCGCGGGTGGGGCTTCGCTTTTGTCGGGCACAGTCAAGGCTTGGCCTTGGCTGACCATTTTGAATGCACGTTCGAGCTCAGCCAACAAGGCTACAGGTTTTTCACCGTCGCTGCGCTCAGCCACCGCTTTTTCGCACAGGAGCTTGATGACATCGAGTGATCGCAACAGCAAGTCAACTGTGTTTTTGTCGAGCGCGGCTGTTCCCTCGCGGACCATGCCCAGCAAGTCTTCACAACGGTGGGCGACCGACTCCAGTGCGCCCAATTCCATGACACGGCTCAAACCCTTGAGGGAGTGAAAGGCTCGGAATAGCCCCGACACTTCTTCGGCATTGAGTGACTCACCGTCAGCCTTGACCAGCAAGGACTCAATGCTTTCAATGTGCTCTTCGGTCTCTACAGCGTACTGCGCCCAGATGGTTTCTAGAAAATCGTCAGACACGGTCCCACACTCCTTTCGAGCTTAGTGTCGAAAAACAGGCAAAGCCTTTTACGACAGACCCAGCACGCGGCGAGAGGCGGTGACGATCTCGTGGCCTTTTTTGGCATTCAGGTCGAGACTCATGGCACCAGATGGCTTGGCAATCACTTCAGCTGCGCCAAATTTGCGTGCTTCGATGGCCTGGGGTGAGCCTGCTTGAGCCACTGAGGACACGATGATCACCGGCACTTTGCTCATCAGGCGCAGGCGCTTGATGCACTCGATACCGTCCATGTGCGGCATTTCGATGTCGAGCAAAACCAGATCGGGGGCGATCTCCTTGACTTGCTGGAGCGCTTCGAGGCCATTGGTGGCCTCACCAGCGACTTCGAGGTCGGGGTCAGAGGTGACGATGCCACGCAACAGGGCGCGCATCACAAAAGAATCATCAACAATGAGTATGCGTTTCTTGGTCATGAGGCAGTCTCTATCAAACTGAGGTTTTGAAAGTGGGAATTGTGCGTGAAGCACACAAGCGAGACAGGCGTGTTCCTATCTCTTGGGGGGAAAGCACGGCCGTGGCCAAGCCAGCATTGAGTGTCGATGTGGGCATGCCATCTACGATGCAACTGTCGGGATCCTGCACCAAGACATGCGCATTTTTGCGAGCCACCAGGTCTTTGGCGCCCAACATGCCGTCACTGCCCATGCCCGTCATGACCACCGCGACAACGGGGCATGAGGCCGCCGCAGCCGAGCGGAACAGGACATCAGCGTTGGGGTGGATGCTCGCATTCACATCGGTTTTTTGGTAAAGCATCAATTTACCGGGAAAGGGCTCGCGGATGACCACATCGGTGCCACCTTTGGCAATCACGATCATGCCGGGCTTGAGTTCCATCTGTTCGGTGCTCTCCATCACGTCCAAACCAGTTTCAGTGCGCAAGTGCGCTGCAAAACCACTGGTGAACATGGGAGGCATGTGCTGTGCCACCACCATGGGGCAGCCCAGTCGGCCCATTGACTTGAGGACATGTGGCAAGGTGGCGGGGCCGCCGGTTGATATGCCCAACACGACCAAGCCTGCTGCTTGCTGGGTTGGAATGGTTCGCAATTGACGCGGCGCTGCAGGCGCATTTTTGGCTGCAGCTGAGGGCGAACCCGAAAAGCTTCGCAGGGTGCTCAGGCGAGACTTCTTTTTGGCCCAATAGCGGAGTTTCTCAACCAAGTCGGCGCCGATTTGCACAATGTCGAGTTGCACGAACGAGGATTTCTTGGCGATGAAATCGACAGCACCCAATTCAAGGGCACGAATCGTGGTGACCGAATTGCGTTCGGTCAAGCTGCTGAGCATGATGATGGGGCAGGGCGTCGAGGCCATGATCTGGCGAGTGGCTTCGAGGCCATCCATCACGGGCATCTCGACGTCCATGGTGATGACGTCAGGGCGCAGTTCGCGTGCCATCTCGACGCACATTTGCCCTGTCTTGGCTTCACCGACCACTTCGATGTCGATTTGACTCTCCACCATCTTTCGGATGGCAATGCGCATGAACGCCGAGTCGTCTGAAATGAGCAATCTGATCATACGCGCTTGTCGTTTCTCACGTACCAAGGGCCACCTTTGCCCAAGCGCGATTCGAAGTATTCCGGCACCAGCATTTGCACGGATGCGCCCAAGACCAACACCCCACCCGTGGACATGGCGCGTGCCAGCATGGTCTGCACGGCTTTTTTGATGGGGTCTTCAAAATAGATGAGCACGTTGCGGCAGAACACCAGGTCCATGCCCATGACGGGAGGTCGGTTGTTCATCAGGTTAAAGCGTTCAAAGCGCGTGCATTGGCGCACCCATTCACGAATCTTGAAGTAGTTGACGCCTGGCATGGCGTTCGCAGGCGCAATTTTGACGTCCTCGAACATGCTCTTCCATTCTTCAGGCAAGTTGCGAAACGAGCCCATGCCCAAGTCACCGTAAATAGCTGCTTTTGCAGTGCGCAAGGCTTGGTTGGAGATGTCGGTACCAAACGAAAACACACTCCATCCAGCTTCAGGCACCAATTTGCCCTCAAACAAGCGGGCGTAACCTGCTTTTTGCATGGCACGCAAAGCCGAGAAGGTCAGGTCATACACCTCTTCACCGGTGGAGCTGGCGGCCGACCAGATTTGCACTTGTTTTTGAACTTTGCGCAGATTCAAAAGGTGCGGCATGATTTCGTCGCCCAACATGCTCATCAGGTCGGGGTCACGGCAGAAATAGGTTTCGTGCACGGTCAAGTTTTCAACCAACGACTGCCACTCAGAATGTTCTGTGGAGCAGTTGTTCATGCTTTCGACCCAGTCTTTCAACGTGGCCATGGGCATGTCTTTGAAAATGCGCACCAGTTTGCGCTCAACCAAGGTACCTGGCTTGATGCCGAAGCGGGTTTCTACACCCGCCATCAGTTCGTTGATCAACAGCAGCAAAGCGCGCGACTGGCTGGGTTCTTCCGGTTTGGTGAAAGTTGCAGGCTGGGGTTTGGGGGCCTGTGTGCCATAGGTTGGAGCAGGGGCAGACGATGTCGCTGCTCGCGCCGTGTCCACCGCATTTCGCATTTGACTGATCAAGTCATTGACTTTTTTATCTTGTGTCACAGGCTGTTCATTTCATTTGTCTTTTGGCCGCCAAGGTCAGCGGTGCCAAAGTGATGAGTGAAATCAGCTCGCCGTCAAGCTTGCCAACTTCGTTCAGGTAATCGTTTTGCTGGTTTCTAACCGGAGTGATGTTGGATTCTTCGATGTCAATCACGCGCTCGATGCGGTCAACAATCAAAGCCCAGGGCTCGTCGTCCACGCGGACCACCACATACGATGAAGTTTCCAGAGGGGCTACGCCAAGCATCTTGCGCAAATCAATCACCGGGGCGATTTCCCCTTTGATCTGAATCACACCACTGAGGCTTTGGTCGCCTTCGGGCAGATCTACACTGGCACTGTATTCTTCTACGCGGTCCACCAGAGCCAAGGGCAGGGCGCAGCGTTCACTTCCCAACCTGAAAGAAAGCATGCGGCGCACAGCGCTGGGGACCAGGTGGTTGTTATGAAGCATGAAGGTGGTTTGCTGGGTCAAAAAACGCTGGTAATGGGCAATGGCTTGCGGCGAGAGAAGACCCGTCATGGACAGCAAGCCGGTCATGTGGCCTTGGCGTGCTGCAGCACCATTGAGGTAGCCTTCCAGCTGGGCATCTGTTGAACCTGCCACCGCTTGTACAGCTTCGCGTGCATAACGCTCAATGCCTAAAATGGCCGAAACGCTCACGCCCAGTTGCAGGCCTTGGACTTTGACCACCAGCACAAATTTGGCTTCGGTGGTGTTGGGGCGATTGAGCAATCCGCCCAAAGACACGATCAGCAAGGCTTGGCCACGCAATTGCATCAAACCTTGAACTTCGGGTGAAGCACCGGGCAGTTGGGTCAATGCACCAATTTCAACAATCTCTTGCACATGTGCCATGTGCAGAGCATAGGTTTCACCGCAGTCTTCCACCGTCACCGTCGCCATGTCGTTGCTGGCTTGTTGGGAAGCGTTGCTTCGTGCGTCGTCGTGCAGATCAAAACCGATCAGGCCGCCGCCGCCTTCTGGAACCCCTGTAGGGTCCATGTTGCGCATGTCGAGCGATTGCTCATCCAGCAGCAAAACCATGCGTTCTTGGAGTGTGAATTCGCCACAGACCAAGTTACGCTGGTCAGGATCTACGTAAGGGGTTAGCAGAGATTCGTCGAGGTTGATTTTGTTGTGTACGCGATCGACTTGGAGCGCGATGTTTTCATGGCCGGTGATGACGACCAACAAATTACCGTTGATGTCGGCTGTGCGCGCAGGCATGCCCAAACGCAGTGCAAGGTCGATTTTCAGCAGCACGGTACCGGTCACATTGACCAAACCTTCGACCTCGGGCGGTGCGTAGGGCAGGGGTGTCACTGCCAAGGATTCCAGCACCTGGCTGACCGCTGACGCACGAATGGCGAAGCGGTTTTCTTGGATGTCGAAAAGTACCAGTTCCATGTTCTAGAGTCTCAAGGCTTTAAGTGCTGAACTTGGTGATTTCGGTACGGGTAGAGTCAGCCACCCGGGACAACTCGATCATCGATGCAGCCAGCTCTTCCGAGGCTGCCGAGTTGCTGCGGGCAATCTGTTCAAGGTTCTCCACGCTCGAGTTGATCTCTTGGATCATCCTGGTTTGCTCTTCCACTGATGCAGAAATGCGTTGCAACATGCCATCCGTTTCAGTGGATGACTTGACAATGCGTTCCATGTCCGAGCTGACCTCTTTGACCGCCACCACGGCCTCTTTGGCTTGCTTGCTCGCTTGCTGGATCAGCTGGGTAATTTCTTTGGTGCTGTCGGCACTGCTGGCGGCCAATTTGCCCACTTCGTCTGCCACCACAGCGAAGCCTTTGCCATGCTCACCCGCACGGGCGGCTTCGATCGCGGCGTTCAAGGACAACAAGTTCGTTTTGTTGGCGATCTTTTCAATCACATCGGTGATCTTGTTGATTTTTTCTGAACTCAAAGCGATGCCGTTGACCACATCCACCATTTGAACCATTTTGTTTTGACCGCCGCGTACGATGGTGGTGGATTCTTGGGCTTGGCGGCTGGCGTGTTCGGTGTTCGACGCGATATCGCTCACCGCAGCTGCAGTTTGGCGAATGGCACTGACCATGTGCCCGATGAATTGGGTTTGGCTCTGAGCGCCGTCTGCCAGCTGGCCAATCGCGGTGCTGGTGTCGTTGGCGGCGCCCGCCACTTGCTGGGCGTTTTCGCCAATTTGGCGCATCGAAATGGCCAAAGCTTGCAAAGAGTTGTTGATGTCGTCTTTGAGCTTACCCAAAGAGCCTTCGCCGTTGGCGCGGACACGTTGGCCGAGATCGCCGTTTGAGACAGCGTCCATCACCTTGACCACATCGCTGATGAGGGCATCGAGCACTTCGATGGTTTTTTGGGCATCGCTCAAGATGTCCAGGAATTGCCCCTTTTGACCTTGCGTTGACACACGCACATCAAAGTCACCTTGTGCCATGGCACGCATGCTCTGGCTGAGCATTTGTACCGTTGAATCCATGTTCTTTTGAACAGTGGCTATTTGAGCCAGGACCTGCGGGTACAAACCCCTGAGACCTGCGGGTTGTGGGTGACGTGAAAAATCACCCGATCCCATGCGTGTGACCACAGTCATGGATTCGCGAAAGACGGCTTCGATTTGGTCCAGCACGTCGTTGACGCGCCAAGCCGCGTCCACCAAGCGACCTTGCGTCGGAATTTGGGTAATGCGGGCTTCTAACTGCCCTTGGGCTGCTTCGGACAAAACATGGTCGATGCGGGCCAGCAGCTCGTTCTCGCGGCTGTTGGCTTTGAAGCCCATCAACAACAAAATGCCAGCCAAGGCACACAGCCCTATCAGGACATAGTTGTCGGGTGTTTGCCACAAGGCAATGGCCGCTGCGCTCAAACCCAAAACAGCCGCCAACCCCAAAAGGAGTTGTGGGCTGAGTTCAAAGCCCTTGGAGGTCGAGGATGAAGCGCTCATAGCTGACGCCCTTTTCTTGGAGGAGGTTGTGCATTTGGTTAAGCGATGCCTCAATGGCATCACGCGAGCCAGCGTTTTGTTCGGTCTGAAGCAATTGCTTGTAAAGCGGAATGATCACAGCCAAGGCCTTGGGGTTAGGCTTGCGGCGGACCGAGTAGTAACCCACGACCTTGCCTTGCGCATCGCGCGAAGGCGTGACGTTGGCCAGAACCCAATAAAAGGAGCCGTCTTTGCACAAGTTTTTAACGTAGGCAAAGATTTCCTGACCGCTTTCAATGTGCTGCCACAACAATTTGAAAACACAGCGCGGCATGTCGGGGTGACGCACCAGGTTGTGTTGCTTGCCCAAAAACTCAGCCTCGGTGAAACCCGAAAACTCGGCAAACACTTGGTTGCTGTAGGTGATTCGACCTTTGAGATCGGCTTTGGAGACGATGAAGTCGTCGTCTCGCATGAGCCTTTCTTGCTGGGTGGGTTGAATGTGTTGTCTCGCCATGGCTTTCTCTTGTTTGAGCGGTTCTCAGCGGTCTTTTAAACCGGCAAAGAAATGGTCGCTGGTGGTGAGTTCAGTTGCGTCCGTTGACAAAAAAGGTTTCGACCTGGCCGAGGCTCTTGACTTCGATGGAGCCACGCGACTCCAACTTGAAATCGTTTTTCACCAGGTTGGCCGTGTTGACTGAAACATGGATTCGACCTGGCTCACCAGTGGATTCCATGCGGCTTGCTACGTTGACGGTGTCGCCCCACAGGTCGTAAGTGAATTTGCGCAGACCAATCACACCGGCCACGATGGGGCCGCTGTGCACGCCAATGCGCATGCGCAAGGCACCGCCCGTGCGCTCGCGCATCTCTTCCAGGGCTGTGCAAAACTCAATGGCCGCATCGATCACGGCATGGGCGTGATCGTCCATGGGATCAGGAACGCCGCCGGCGAGCATGTAGCAGTCACCGATGGTTTTGATTTTTTCGAGGCCGTGTTTTTCGGTGATCAGGTCAAAGCGGGAAAATAAATCACCCAATACTTCCACCAGAGCACTCGCCGTCATGGTGCGAGACATGGCGGTAAACCCCACCATGTCGGCAAACAATACGCTGACATTGGGGAATGCATCGGCGATGTGTTCTTCCCCTGATTTCAGTCGTTGCGCGATTTTGCGCGGCAAGATGTTAAGCAGCAGCTGCTCTGTTTTGGCCTGCTCTGAAGCCAGTGCTTCATGTTGCTTTTTCAGTTGCCGCATGCGCAAAGCTTCTTGGTCACGCAAGCGTTTGCGTTCGACAGAGGTTTTGACGCGGGCGCGCAACAACACCGGGTTGAACGGCTTGGACAGGTAATCTTCAGCACCCAGCTCGATGCAGCGCACCGCGTCTTCCAGGCTGGTTCCACCCGAAATCACAATCACGGGTGGCCAAGGGTGGTGGGGCGTATCGCGCAGAACAGCCAAGACTTCCATGCCGTTCATTTCCGGCATTTCCATGTCCAGCAGCATCAAGTCGAATGGTTCGCGGACCAGGGTCTCAATCGCTTCACGACCGTCGCCGGCTTCGGTGATGTCGGATAAGCCAATTTCAATCAATGATTTTCGCAAACCCATGCGGATCAAGCGGCTGTCGTCTACCAACAAAACCTTGGCTTTTTGGAAGTCTGACGAAACTTTGGACGCAATGTCCAACTCGGGAGCGCTGCCGCTGTTGTCTGAGCCTTGCGCAGATTGACCGGCGTTTGTCTGCATGACTTGGATCAGTTCGCTTCGAGCAAGGCTTTGACTTTTTCAAGCAATTGCACCGCAGTGAATGGCTTGGTCAGGCTGTCGTTTGCCCCGGAGAGGAGGGCGGAATCCAGGCCGAAACGGGCGCTCACAACACGACTGCCACCCGAAATGGTCAGGATTGGCACCGCAGGAAAGGATTCGCGCAAGCGCGAAACGAAGTCCACGCCATCCATGTTGGGCATCACGATGTCAGAGATAACCAGATCAACGTTGTTGACGGCGAACAACTCGAGCGCTTCAATGCCATCACGTGCTTCTATGACGGAAAAGTCAGAAAATTCTAGGATTTCGCGCACACCTTCGCGCAAAAGATCTTCGTCATCAACAAGCAAAATCGTGGTCATTCAAATAATCTCCGTGTCGATCACGATTCTATCAATAAAATTGTAAATAATGAGGATCTCTCAATTAAAATGATAACTTCTGACATGTACTGATGAGACATTATTTCTCTAATTTTTGTCTTTTTAAGTACCTTTCTTATTTTGAGGTCGGCTCTTTATGAATCTGTTTCGCGCGTGGACCCCCAAAGCTTGGATGGCCTTGATTTTGGGGAGTGTGATGGGCATTCTGCTGACCAATTTGCTGGGATCGTCTTGGGGGAATTCGGTTCAACTGGCTGTGACCGCAGGTTTGGGTGGCTTGGTTATTCTTTCGGTCTGGCTGTGGTGGCGAATTGACCAAAGTCATTTAGGGGCAACACCTGCCCGTTTGGCCGATGTCACCCGGTTGCTCGCGAACGATCAATTGCTCCAAGTGCAGCCCATTTTGGAGCAAGGGGGGCAAGGTGTTTTTGGGGACCTGGCCACGGTGGTGGGCAATTTGCAAAAGGCAAAGTCCAATCACGAAGACAGGTCTTGGCGTGACCAAGGTTTGGCTCTGATCCACGACACGGTTCGACATGACCACACGCCCAAGGCCTTGTCCGACAAGGTTTCTCAGACCTTGACGCGGTTCTTGGGTTTGAGTTCTTGTGCCGTTTACGTCTTGAATGCGGATCCATCAGCCCGCCGATTGCATGCCGATTGCACTTTGTACCGCCAAAGCTCGACGACGGGGCAGCACATCGCTTTGCCTGAGTCCTTGACCTGTGCGTATGCCAGTTTGCAAGCTTTGGCGGCCAGTAAAACTATATTGCGCAACTCGGAGATTCCTGGCGCCTTGATCCAATCACTGAGCCACACGGGTTCAGGTGATGTGGTGTTGGTGCCATTGGTCATCGAGGATCAAGTTCGTGGCGTTTTATTGATGACGGCTTTTCAGTCCTTACCGTCCCAGCTGGAGGCACTGATGGAGCCGGTTTCTGCCGCCATTGCCGTGGCGATGCAGTCGGCCAGTGCACGTGACACCTTACAAGCCTCACTGTCTCGTGCCAATGATTTGACGCGTGAGCTCCAAGATCACCACCAAAAATTACAAGACAGTGAGGTCGCGCTGAAAAAGCAAATGGCCTACGTGAATGACATCTTGGGCAATATGCACAGCGGTTTGGTGGTGGTGGACCGCGCAGGTCGCATCGAAGACTGCAACCCTGCTTTGCTCAAGCTGACAGGCTTTGACCGTGATTTGTTGATCGGTCAGCCCAGCAGTTTGCTCTTTGAAGAAGACGAAACCCGCCTTTTATCGATCTTTAAGGGTTACGGTCATATGCTCACCCGTCTGGGTGTGGAAAGCGCCGAAGCTTATTGGCAAGTGCTGACCGACAACCTGTTGGGTGCATGTGTGCTTGATCTCGAGGGGCGAGTGCTTCGCGCTAACCACCGCATGGCGCAATTGCTGGGGTGCGGGATTGATCAACTCAAGGGCCTGCAGTTTTGGGAGTTGTTGCATGACACACCGGCTGAAGAACTGCAAGATTTGATGGCCATGGTGTCGAGTGATGACACGTATTACCGTTCGGGTTCAGGACAGCCGTTACCTATGCGCTTGCGCGCAGGATCACCTTTGCATTCGGTCGAGATCAGCTTGATCAACCACCGCCTCTTGGGCGAGCGTGTGACTTTGGTGCTGGTGCGTGGTGATCGCGATTTGCCTTGGGGGGTGGCCAACTCAACCACGCTACAAAAGCTCACCCCAGGGGACGAGGAGGCGATGATTGCCAAGTTGCGCAATCGTTCGGGTACACACATCCCGGTGCGGGTCAGTTCGTCGTTTTTGGCCGATGCTTCAGGCATGCCGCAACAGACGGTGATCAACTTGCACGATGTGTCGAGCTTGGTCAACAAGGGTGAAGAAATTCGAGCACAGCACCAATTGCTCGAGATGAGCATGGACGCGATGCAAGACGGTGTTCTGCGCTTGGACCGACTGGGCCGTGTGATCAGCGCCAACCCGATGGCTCTGGATTTGTTGGGCAGTGACAAGTCCAGTACGGTTCTTCAACCGGTTCACCAGTTGCTGCCTGGTCAGCAAAAAGGTCACGACTTGGCCTATTGGTTGCCTCTGCAAACGTCGTGGTTGTTGCGTCGCTTGGTGCAAGATCTGGCACAAGACCCCGGACTGGTTCAGTCCCTGCCCATTCCTTTGCTCTATGCCAATCGCATGGGCCGATTGAAGTGGGCTACACCCACGGCCTGCGCTCTGTTGGGTCTGACGGTGTCTCCACAATCGACCGCTGAGCCCTTGCTCTTGGCCGAGCAAACCAGCCGTGAGTTGTTGGCTTTGCGTGATCAAACCGAAGTGGAGAACGCGGGCCACGATCCGCTTGTCATCGAGGTGGCGTGGCGTGCTGGCAATGCGCCCATCATGCGTTTGCCCACCTTGTTGGTGCCACAGACCGTGGCTGGTAATGAAGAAATGATGGTTTGGCTGATTCCGGATTTGGATGCCTTGAGCGCCTTCATGATCCGACGCATGCACAACATCGATTGGACGGTCCTGCACCGTGAGCAAGAAAGCTTGCTGCCGGTGGTCTTGACTGCGTCACCCTTGGTCGACCCATACAACCGACTCACGGGTGCCGTGGTGACGATCAAGGACATGCGTGAGATCAAGGAAAAAGAAGCGGAAAACCTGAAGATGGTGCAAAAGGTGGAGCAGTCTCAGCGACTGGATGCCTTGGGTCAGTTGGCCGCCGGGGTGGCGCACGATTTCAACAACCTCTTGGGTGTGATTCAAAACCACGCTGAATTGGTGGAGATGAAGTTGGGCAGCGAGACCAAGGCTGCCAAAAATTTGTCTGCGATTTTGCAGGCCACAACCCGTGCCCGAGACATCGTGCTCAAGCTCAACGCTTTGGGGCGTGAGCGCAAGCGCCTTGAGGAAGACGGCAGCGTACACGATGAAGAAGAGGTTCTGGTGCCTTTCGAGTTGTTGCCTGTCATCGAAGAAACCCAAGGCTTGTTGCAAGCGACCTTGAAGGGCATTGACATCGTGGTGGATGCACAGGCCTTGAGCTCCGGTGTGATCTTGCGGGGTCAGAGCGGCACTTTGCAGCAGGTGATCGTGAACTTGTGCGTCAATGGCAGTCACGCGATTGGCGATCGGCGCGACGGTCTGATTGGCATCAAGCTCGGACGGCCTGACGCCAATCATGTGTCCATTGCGGTTTCGGACAACGGAGATGGTATTCCAGCTGAAATCATGTCGCGGATTTTTGAGCCCTTCTTTACAACCAAAGAAGTGGGCAAGGGTACGGGATTGGGGTTGGCGATGGTGCGCAGCATCATTACCCAAATGGGGGGCAACATCGATTGTGTCTCCGCGCCTGGTCAAGGCACAACTTTCACCATCAGCTTGCCTTGTACACAAGCTTGATTTACTTCTACTGACCGAGATCTCACATGTCACATAAACCAGCCACCATATTGTTGGTGGACGATGAGGAGCTGTTGCGAGCGGGCGTCCAGGAAATGTTGGAAATGGCGGGATATGCCGTCATCAGCGCTCCGAATGGTGAGCAGGCGATGACTTGCCTCACTGAACAAGCCATCGATTTGGTTATCACCGATTTGGTGATGCCCAAGATGGATGGCGTTGATTTTGTGCAACAGCTTCGCAGGGTCAGAGCCGATGTACCCGTGATTGTTGTGTCTGGCAGTACACGCAACATCATGCAGCGGTATGGCATCGACAGCATTCAAGTGCCGGGTGCTGATGCCAGTCTCTCCAAGCCATTCAAGGGCGTCGATCTGTTGACCCAAATTCGGGAGTTGCTCGAACCGCGCACTTGAACGCTGTGACGTCAACAAACAGAAATGCCCTGAAGATCAGGGCATTTCTTTTAACTTTCCAGTGCACAACAGGGCATCAACCCTGCCTTTGAAACTTTTTAAGTTTCAAAACGCTGCACTTCACGGCGTGTAGCGTCGGCGATCTTGGATAACTCCACCACGGTCGCAGCAATTTCTTCAGATGCGGCAGAGTTGCTGCGAGCGATTTGGTCGAGGTTGTTCAGGTTCACGTTGATTTGTTCAACGGCTGAGCTTTGTTGCACCAAGGCAGAAGCGATGCGTTGAAGCATCTGGTCGGTCGCTTGGGTTTCACGCTCGATACCCGACATGTCTTGGCTCACGTCCATGACGGCTTTTACCGCGCCACGAGCCTCTTCAACAGCTTGTTTGACAAGCACCGCAATTTCTTGTGAACTCTCGGCGCTGTTCAGGGCCAATTTGCCAACCTCGTCTGCCACCACGGCAAAGCCTTTGCCGTGTTCGCCCGCGCGAGCCGCTTCAATGGCCGCGTTAAGAGAGAGCAAGTTGGTTTTGTTGGCGATCTTCTCAATCACCTCGGTGATCTTGTTGATCTTTTCCGAGTTGGCGGCGATGTTGTTGACCACCTTGACCATTTCGTCCATCTTGACCATGCTGCCGCGCACCAAGGTGAATGATTGACGTGATTTCTGGCTGGCAATTTCGGTGTTCTCGGACACTTCGGTCACAGAAGAGACGGTTTGGCGAACGGCGTTGGACACCTGACTGATCGCATCCGTCTGGTGGCGGGCGCCATCCGAGATTTGGCCAATGGCGTTCGAAGCTTCGCCCGATGCAGCCGCCACTTGGCGCGCATTGAGGTGGATGGTGGTCATGGCTTCGCGCAGTGCGTCCAAAGACTGGTTGATGTTGTCTTTCAGCTCGTTCAAGTCGCCCAGTGCTTGTGCTGAAACGCGGCGCTGTAAGTTGCCTTGGGCAAGACCCTGCATGACTTGGCTGATGTCTTGAAAGACTGTTTGTTGCGCCAACATGCTTTGGTTGATGTTTTCTTTGAGTGTGTTGAGCTCACCCTTGGCTTCAGCGGTCACGCGCATGGCAAAGTCGCCCTGCGCCACGCCTTGCATGACTTGGGTGATGTCTTGGAAAACCGCCTGCTGAACGTGGATGCTTTGATTGATGTTCTCTTTCAGTGCGCCCAGATCGCCACGTGCCTCGACCGTCACTCGGCGGTCCAGGTGTCCCTGAGCGACGGCAGTCATCACCCCAATGATGTCTTTCAAGGTGGATTGCAAAGATTTTTGCATCATCGACACTTTTGACAGCAATGGAAACTCTGCACCTTCCACGGCGGGGCCACGGGCCGAAAAATCACCGTCGCTGATTTGGCCTGACAACTCGGCAACCAAGGCCGACTCCAAGGCCTCGCGCTTCAAAATGGTGGCCATGAAAATCAACACGGCGGCTTCGAACACCACATAGCCAGCATGAATGGCAATCACTGTCAGGTGGACTTGACCTGGCAGCAGGGTGATCCCTCCCGTGTTCATGGCTTGCAGGTAGCCAAATCCCACGTGATGGACCGCAATCAAACCCGCAGCGGCCACGATCGGACGCCAGTCGCGGTAGTACAGCAAAAAAGCGAGCAGGGTGAAGATGCCAAAGTGGCTCTCAATCATCCCTTGGGTTTGCTGGATGGTGAGTGCGCAAAACACCATCAAGGCAAACGCAATCGCCAATCGAGAAGCCAAGGAGCCTGGGGCCATGCGGTAGATGGCTGCAGGCACAAGCCAGGCAGGCAGGCCCACCAAAAAGGCCAACTGAAGACTGTCGGTGACCCAACCCACACCCAAAGAGACCGCCAATAAAAAAACCATCATGCTGAGCATGATGCGGTCGGCTGCCGCACGTTGGGATTGAAGAATCTGGTCTGCGAAACCCGATACCGATGAACCCGTTTTCGAAATCATATTAATTAACTTTGCAAATGCTGGCCATGAAGGCAGGATCGTTCATCAGATACCAAGCCAAGGTGCCAAAGCTGTAGACCAGCCAACACCCCAGCAAAACCCAAACCAGGGGTTGGGGTGAACTGGATAAAGAGGGGGGATGGTTCAAGAGAGTGACCTGAAGGTGGAAGACTCATCAGGATTGTAAGAAAAACCAATAAATCCGTATTTATGTCAGATTTATCAATTTGGATGGTTTTCGGCCGACTTTAGGGGGCGGCCGATGGCGTATTTCAGGGCAAGTTGCCAGGGCATGCCCTGGCCAGAGTTGCTTAGACGCTGAAGCGACCCAAATCCTGACGGGTTTGTTCCGCCAGTTTGGACAGCTCAATGACTGTGGCGGTGATTTCTTCCGAGGCAGAAGCATTGCTGATGGCAATCCGGTCCAGACTGCCGAGGTTGGAATTGATTTCCTCCACGGCAGCTGACTGTTGCTCCAAAGCAGAGGAAATGCGTTGAAGCATTTGGTCGGTTTCTTGTGAGCCTTGTTCGATCATGGACATGTCGCGGCTAACCTCTTGAACGACTTGCACAGCTTGCGCCGTTTCGGCCACGGCTTGCTGAACCAAGCGGGCAATCTCTTGCGAGCTTTCTGCACTGCTGGCCGCCAGTTTGCCCACTTCTTCGGCCACGACAGAGAAGCCCTTGCCGTGCTCGCCTGCACGGGCGGCTTCGATGGCGGCGTTCAAAGACAGCAAGTTCGTTTTGTTGGCGATCTTCTCAATCACCTCGGTGATCTTGTTGATCTTATCGGAATGCACCGAGATGTTGTTCACCACTTGAACCATCTGGGTCATTTTGCCCATGCCGGTTTGCATGATGGCCATGGAGTCGCGTGACTTCTGGCTTGCAATGGCGGTGTTGCGCGACACATCGGTCACAGACTCTGCTGTGTGCCGGATGGCCAAGGCCACTTGGCTGATGGCGTGGGTCTGATTTTGTGCGCCGTCAGAAATCTGACCGATGGCGGTGCTGGTTTGGTTGGCCGCCGCAGCCACTTGTCGGGTGCTGTTGTGCACGGCACTGAGGGCTTGTCCAAGGGAATCGAGGGAGCTGTTGATGTTGCTCTTGAGGCGTTGCAGGTCTCCCGTCGCTTCGGTGTGTACGCGTTGCGTCAAGTCGCCGGCTGCGACCGAGGCCATCACCGAGTCGACATTGCCGATCATGCGGTGCAGAGACTGCAATGCAGAACCCGCTTGCTCCAGACTTTCACGGAATTCACCACGGCTGGTGCTGTGGTCAATGGTGTGGTCGAACTGACCATGCAAGAGGGCCTTGGAGAGTCCGTTGAAACCCGTCATGGTTTGTTGGACGCTGTCCAGGGAATTGTTGATGGCCCGTTTCATTTTCCCCAAGTCACCTTGCAAATCACCTTCGATGCGTTGGTTCAATTCGCCATCGGCCAAATGTTGAACAACCTTGTTGACTTGTGCAATGGCTGTTTGCTGAGCTTCCAGCAAGGTGTTGAAAGCACGAGCGGTCTCACCCACCTCGTCGTTTTGAGCCACTTTGAGGCGTGTGCCGTAGTCAAAGTTCTGCGAGACGTTTTTTGCAGCTTCTTGCATTTGACGCAGTGGATTGACCACCGAGCCGACAATGCGCAAGGCAAACAAAATGCCAGCCAATGTGCCACCGCCCAACAACACAATGCTGATCAGTTGTGAGTGCTCGTATTGTTCGCGTGACTGGTTGTACTCCGATTTGGCGACATTCAGCTGGACTTCGATCAGTTCAGAAAATTTGGTGCTGATCGGATCGATCACGGGGTACAAAGTGTCAATTGTGAAACGGGCGATGGCCTTGCGGTCCTCGTCTTCCAGAATGCTTTGCAGTTGATTCAGGCTGGCTTCTGCATCGGCCAGCATGGGTTCGATGCTGGCGACCAATTTCTTTTCTTCTTCAACCAAAAATGTGGCTTTGTAAGCTGTCCATGTTTTGTTGATGCCCTGACGTGCATCTTTGAGGTTTTTACGGGCCTCTTCCCACTCAATATTCCCGTTGCGAACCTTGTGCGCCATGTCCACAATGTTCACGGCGTACAAATCGGCGATCACTTTCAGGTCACGCAAGGGCACGACCCGGTCCTCGTAAACGGTTTTTAAGCCGCTCACGGATTCCGACATGCCCTTGAGTCCTGTCAGTCCCACGATGATGGAAACCAATGACAGAAGCCCGACCAGAAGGAAGAGGCGAATGTTGACGCTGAAGTGGTTCATGAGCAGATAAGGAACAGTTTGGGTAATGACTCGTCCAAGCAGCCGAGTCAGGATTCATGCGTATGACCGCGAGATCAACATCATAACCACGATGGTGGCAAAATTCTCGTTATTGATTCATTTATTGGTATAAACGCCCAGATCCCCAAGGATTTCTTCGAATTTGTTAATTACTTTATATTCATGTAAAATATCCCCTTTATAAAACTGGCCATGACAATGGTGCATCGCTTTTCAGACGATGTTCGGCAGCATCTGCTTGTTGCGCTGGATACAGTCTCGCTGGTGGATTGTCGTGAGCGTTTTGAATTTTTCACACCTTTTTTTGGGGGGATGCCATGAGCACTAGCAAATTCGTTGCAGCTTCCTTTTCCGTCAACATTGAGCATTTGCACGCTTTGGGTGTTCGAGATCCATACTCCGAGCAAAGCTTGCAGCTTTACCACTCCGGAAAGCTCAATGCCAATGAGCGCTTGTACTTTTCTCTGTGGGGCTCCTCAGAGCTGAGCACCTCTTTGATTCGGGCCAAAACGAGATTTGCACGCCAAGGGGAACCCGTTAGTTCGGCTTATTTTGTGATCAAAGGGGCTGTGCTGGGGGTCAAGGGTGACGATATCTACCGCCTAGGCCCTGGGAGTGTGATCGGATTGGCCGAAGGGGTCGGCGGCTTGCCCTACAACATGGATGCCATTGCGGTAGACGATGTGCAGGTTCGTGTCTTTCCGATTTATGTGATTTCTAAGCTCGTGAAAAACATGCCGCCAGGTCTCAAGGGCATTCTTAAATCCACTGTCATGCGCACATTGCAGCTGACCTCACCACCGCCATTGTTGTCATGAGCAGTACATTTGACGAAATCAGGCTCGAAGAGGGCCAAATTCTTTTTAAAGCGGGAGAGCCCGCCGACAAACTCTACTTTATTCAGTCGGGCAGCATTCAGATGGCCGACAAAAACACGGGTGCTGTGTTTGCGACTTTACGCGAAGGCGACTCGTTCGGTGAGCAGGCCATGCTGCAGGGGGGCATTCGAGGTGCTACGGCTCTTGCTGGCGATGGCACGGTTTTGTTGGAGATCACGGCCGAAGGCCTTCGGGGCTTGCTTAAAACGGCTTCGCCCATTTTGACCGCCGTGTTCGAAGCCATGATGCTGCAGCAAAACATGCAAAACGCTTTGCGTACGAAAGCTTGACATGGACAATACCCTTCGCATGGTGATGCCCACATTGCACGATTTGAATGCAGCGTTGAGGAATTTGCGCAGGCCTTGGCCAAACCAATGGCCTGGTTTGCTTTTGGTGTTTGATCGTGCGTGTTACCAGCTGGGTCTGACGAACCTCCGTCAAAGTTCCCCTGAGAGCCGCTTGTTGGCTTTTGGTCGGGCGGTGTGTGAACAGGTTGAACAAGATGGCGCACGACGCTTTGCGCACGGTCATGAGCCCGCGTATCACAATCGCTTGCACATTGCAGACACGCTGGTTTGTATGACCTACTTGCTCAAAACCTCGGCGGCGCTGGACGTACCAGGTTCACGCAAACCGGCGGTGTTGGCGATGGCTTTGTGCATCATGGCAGGGCATGATTTCCTGCATCCTGGTGGCTCGAACGCGCAGCCGGGTGAATTCGAAGCGCGCGCCGTTCAGGATCTGCAGCCTTTGATGGCAGATGCGGGTTTGAGTTTGGAAGACCGTCAAACCTTGGCGCATTGCATCATGGCCACCGATCCAGTACGGGTGAAGGGCTTTCATTTGAAAGTTCGCACAGGTGCTTTTGACCTTGGGCAGGCAGACTGTTTGGCCGTGTTGGTACAAGAGGCCGACATCATGGCCAGTACATTGCCTCAGACCTCGCCGAGTTTGACCCATTCTTTGTCACTGGAGTGGGCTCCTAAACAGCCGGAGGCCGCAGACAAGCTGCTGCTGCCGCAAAACCGTTTGTTATTTTTAGAGCATGCCGCACTTTTTTCCAGCCCAGCGGCGAATCGCTTGGGTATGGATGCCGTGAAACTTCGGCAAGTCAAGCGCATCGAACACGATCTGCACAAGTCACACTGAAGTCATGACGCTGAGAGACTCAGCGCATTGATCACTTATAGGCGTTCATCATGCCCTCGAAGGTGCCCTTGAGCCCTTCGCGGGTACTGGTGCTGTTGCCCACAATGCTCTCCATCATGCTGAACTGGCTCATGTACCTTTCGAGCAGTTTCTCCATCCGTTTCTCCAAAACTTCTAAGTCCTTTTTGTAGGCTTCAATTTTGGTGGAGTTGATTTTGGTTTTGTTGTCTATCTCGCCCGTGGAGCGCAACATCTTCTCGATTTTGTTGATCGCGTCGCCCGCAATGCCGCCCGGTGCCGTGCTGTAAATGCTTTTATTGTTGGTGCCCGCAGTGAACAGTGTGGATACTTCGTTGAAGTTGTCTTGCAGCGCTTTGTCGAGCTTGGCTTCATCTAAATTGAGCTTGCCGTTGCGGTCTATGCTCAAGCCCACATTTCGGGCAGCTTTGATGTTGGTGCCCGGTGTGCTGGAAGTGTCGGTGATCATTGCCCGCACTTGAGACCGCACCGATTGGAGCAAGCTTTCGCCAGCCAAAGACCCTCCAAACTCCTCAACCTCGCTTTTTCGGTCGCCCAAAATTTTGAGGGACGCCTCGAAATCGTTGTAAGCCGTCACCAATCCTTTGAGGTTATCTTTGATGCTGGAGGTATCGCGGTTCAGGTCAATGCGCGCGGCCACAGTGGTGGTTGTGAACAAATCCAGGGTGACACCATCAATGACATCGGTGATCGTGTTGGTGCTGCGAGTCACCAGCAACCCATTGACCTCGAAACGCGCATCGGTCGCAGTTTGCAAGGATTGACTGAAGACTGGCATGACCGGTGAAGTCTGCACCACATCGACGGTCATGTTGGCGGGGGTCAAGAAATCTTCATCGGCAGGTCGCCAGACCCCATCTGACCCTTTGGTCAGCGGCAAAGTAACGGCGTTGTCGTCCTCGTCTAGGTAGTTGACAGAAACTGCGGTCGTGCTCGCGTCCGCAGTGACTTCAAGTGGGTCCCCCTCGACGGAGGGCGTTGTGGCGGTCGTTGCCGTTCCTGTGGCGGTGATGCCGAAACTTTGATTGACCCCCGGTTGACCCGTCAAAATCAATTGATGGCCATTTCCGGAGTTGATCAATTGAGCCGTGACGCCTAAGTTGGCGCCGTTGATGGCACTGACCATGCCTGCGGGTGTCGGTGTGGTCACCGAAATGGCTGTTGCGGTGCCGCCGGTGGTTAAGGAAAGCGTAAATGCAGCACCATTGTTCAAAGATGTGCTGCGTGAGGGAAAGCTGGTGGTGGCCGTGCGTTGTGCCAGTGCCGTTTGCAGCACGTTGATGTTGTAACTTCCGGCCTCTGCAGTCGAGCTGGCCGTCATGGACATGGCAGTCGGCTGGGTATTGCTGGGTTTGATGGAGTTGAAGTCACTCGCGTCATTGAGCTTTTCGAAAGCCGATTTCAGCTCCGACAGGGCGTATTTCATGGCCCCATAGCCTGTGATCCGGGTTTCTGATTGCTTGATCTTGGCGTCGATGCGTTCTTTTTGAGGGGTCTTCTCTGCATCCACCAAACTTTGTGCCAAGCCTTTGATGTCGATGCCGGATCCTGCGCCGAGTGAGTTGACGATGTTGCTGGTGGTGGCCATAAGTTACAAGTAGTGTGTGAGTGACGGTTCAGCTCTTATGGATTGAATCGGCACTGGGCGGCCAAAGATGAGCTCAGAGCGGAATCCTTAACCCCGGATGTAATCGAAAAGACTGAGTCCTGAAATTTTGGAGAAACTGCCCATGGCCGCTTCCAATGCCATCATTTCTTTGTTCATTCGGGTCACTGCAGCCGCATAGTCAAGGTCTTCGATCTCTGACAATGTGGACTTGAAGCGCAAACTGGTTTCATCCAAGACATCCAGTTGGGACTGCACGACCGTTTGGTCTGAACCGTTTTGAACCAAAGACAGACTGAGGTTGTTGTGCATTTGGTTCAGATCCGAAATGCCTTGTTGGACCTCGTCGTTTTTGCTGCCTTCGACCCCTTTGATCATCTGGTCAAGCGCAGTAAAAAAACCTACACTCGCGCCGTCGTCTCGTACCACTCGGCTGAACACATCTGTTCCCGCGCGCGTGAATTGAACAGTGCGCTCTTCACCTGCTGGAATGCGTGTTTGCGTTTGGTCGCCCTGGTAAACGACTTGACCGCTGGGATCTTCGGCAAATGCGGGTGTGTTGACGCGTGTGCCAGAAAAGAGATAGTTGCCGCTGTCGTCTCGGGTGTTGCCCAAGCTGAGCAATTGGTTGCGAAGGGCCTTGAGTTCTACCGCAACACCCTTGCGGTCATCGGGTGCCAATGTGTCGTTGGCCGCTTGCAGACCCAACTCTTTCATTCGGGTGATGATGTCGTTGGAGGCGCTCAAAGCTGTCTCTTCTGCGGTGTAGCGGCGCATGGCCACGTCGAGTGTTCGCATGTGACTGTCTTGCCGCTGTACTTCACCTTTGAGTCGCTGAATGGCCGCCGCTTGGTCGGGTGCATCGCTGGGCGAGAGAATTTGTTTGGACTCGGCCATTTGTGCCTGCGTTGTAGCGAGGCGGTTTTGGATGTTGCTCATGCGCTCGGTGGCGCGATCAAACAAAAATGAAGTAGAAATTTTCATGGTTGCTCCGTTCAGCGCACTTGCAAGATGGCGTCAAACAAGGCCATGGACACTTGCATGACCTTGGCGTTGGCTTGATAAGCTTGTTGAAAACGCACCAAGGCGGAGGCTTCTTCGTCCAGACTCACGCCCGAGATGCCATCGCGTGCCTCCTGGGCTTGCTGGTAAACCACACTGAGCGCTTGTTCGGCAATCGCTGACTGGCGGGCCACACTGCCGACTTGGTTGACGCGCTCAATGTAAGCCTCCGTCATGGTTAGACCACCTGGCATGATGGCTTTGTCTTCGAGGGCCACCATGAGCAGCATGGATTCGTTGTTGCCAATACCGTCTTTGTTGCCATCGATGGTGAACTTGTCACCTGATTTCGGCGCTGTAGAAAACTCCAACCGCAAGCCCCGGTAAGTCAAATTGGGTGTACTGGTATTGGGGTCGCTTTGCAATTGGCGCTCAGCCACCAGAGTGTTGGTGCGGGTATCGACGATCTTATATTCTGTGTTCGAGGTGAACGTGACAAGCAGTGGTGAAGCGCGCAGGGTTTGCTTCATGTTGCCTTCAATGCCTGAAAACTGTGCGCTCACCGATGCGGTGCTGGTGCCACCGCTGCTGTCGGTCACAAAAACCATCAGATCATCTGTCGATGTACCTTTGACGGAAATACTAGTGTCAAAGCCCAATCGCTTCAGGTCTGCCGGGGTGCCGTTGCTGCCCATCCCCAGACGAATGTCATCGGTGGTGTTGCTGGTTGGGCGCGACAAAACCAGACGGCCTTCGACCGCGCTGGCCGTCACGCCGGTGCTGGCCGCGGCGTTGTTGAGCCAATTGACCACGGCGCTCAAACTGGAGGGGTCGGTGAGTTCGGGGAGCGAAATACCATTGAGGGTGATGGCCCCGTTTTGAATGGGATCGGCAGTGGTCCCAAAGGTGCTGCCCGTCAGCACGGCCGAAGTCTTGAGGGGAGGCAACAACTCGCGGGTGGCAGCGTTGAATTGCTGAACCAGGCCGACATCGGCTTTGGCACCCATGAAGATGTCCATGTCCAGATAATTGGCGGTGCCGCTTTTGTTCAGGTAATCGGTGTTGTAAGTGGCGCCTGCTTCGATGCCATTGCCGGGTTTGAGCAGCAAAGTGCGCTCGTTGGCGCTCAAATTGGTCCCCAGTAAGTGGCGGCCATCACGGGTGAAGACTTGAAATGACTGACCCGCACTTGGGTTTTTCAAGGTGAGCGACAAGTCTTGGGTGCCCACGGGCACCACCCCCAAACTGGCGAATGTCTGGGTCTGGCTGGTGGACACCGTGACAGAGCCTATTTGGGGAATTTGGCCTAATGCCAGGTCACCGAGCAAGGTTTGGGGACCCTGTAATTCCGAGTCTTTGTAGGACACGCGAGCTTGCGCTGTACCGCTGTTGAGTGGATTGTCAATCACCCTGAATTGCCCTGCAGCAGCGACCCGATTGGCGTCTTTGACAATCATTTGCATGCCAGCGGCTTGTAACGGCTTGTCGGCACTAAATGCGAACAAATCTCCGCCCAACTGCCCGTCCGCGTCAATGCCTTCGCGGTGTATCGCGTTGATTTCGCGGGTCATGACTTCGGCCAAGTCGTTCAGGGAGCCGAATGCAGGGTTGAGCACCTGCTCACGAAACGTCATGACGCCGCCAATTTTTCCACTGCTGATACCCGGAATGGTCTCTGGCGATCCATATGCGTCGATCGAAAACTCGAGTTTGTTTTTGTCGATGTTCGATTGCGATACGGTGATGGCACGGGTGGTGCTTTGCTGTACCAAGATTCCTTGGTCTAAGGTGTCGCCGACACTGACCAGTACCGCACCATTGGGTTCAAATTTGGTTTTCACCGAAATCAAACTGGACAGTTCGCGCAGCAAGCGGTCTCGCTGGTCGAGCAGTTCGGACGGTTGGTTTTCGACGTTGCTGTGTTTGACCAATTGTTTGTTCAGCAAACCCAATTGTTGGGTCAATGAATTGATCTGACCCACATCGGTGTCAACCGACTGACGCGTTTCATTGTCCAACAGTTCAAATTGCCCAGCGAGTTGCTGGAAACGGGCCGACAGCCCCTCTGCGTCGCGCAAAAATGTGCTGCGTGTGACGACAGAAGCGGGGTCGCTTGACAGGTCGCGAGACGACTCAAAAAAGCGATTCATGGCGGTGGTGAGTCCAATGCTCTCATCCCCCATCACGTCGATCAGGCGGTTAACGTAAGACAGCAGGGGTTTTTGGCTTTCCAGGTCGCTGTTGCTGTTGCGCAGATTGGATTCGACAAAAGCGTCGTACTGGCGCTGCACGGCATCAAAACGTGCACCCGTTCCCAAATAGCTACTGCCCACTTGTCGGGGCTGGTTGGAGCTCAGTGACACATCTTGCCGCGTGTAACCATCGGTACTGACGTTGGCGATGTTGTTGGACACCGTGGCCAACGCACGCTGGTAAGCGGTGACACCCGAGCTGCCGATACTGAGCAAGTCACTCATGGTTTAGCCCCCGGGACTGCCTTGTCCAGCTTGAAACCGTTGAAGCGTTCCAGTTGGTAGCCTTTGACGACCTCAGGATTGAGGGGCATGGCTTCGCGTGGGGGCACCAAGGGCATGGCTTTGGCTTCGGTCTTTTGTGTGTGCATGCGCAAAGCATCTTGGGTGCTCAGTTCTTGCGCCTGCAGCATTTGCTTTTCCATCATGTTGGCAACACCCAAGCCGCCACGCTTGACCATCTCGAGGGACATTTCTTTGTCCATCAGGTCTTGGTACATGTCCATGTTGCCGCCTTCAACCAAGTCGCTTTTTTCGATTGACTCGCGCATGGTCTTCATCATTTGCTGGATGAAGTAAGCCTCAAACTGCTCGGATGTCTTACGGATGGCTTTGGACGGGTCTTGCGCCGCCTCACCCTTCAAACGCGTGAGGGCGTTGAAGTCCAGGTAGGTGCTGGAAGAGGTGTTGGTGGACAAGTCGCTCATGGGGTCGCTCTTTAGATCACGATCAGTTCGGCACGCAAGCTGCCCGAACTTTTGAGG
>JACCDH011664652.1_pt1 | contig 29097 bp, 21 predicted proteins | sample 7442481 | NCBI WGS metagenome assembly JACCDH01 (sample SAMN15323433, study PRJNA562643) | freshwater metagenome | isolation source: river surface water | place: USA:Blue River Watershed | collected 2017-08-15 | reverse complement strand
CGTATGCCAGCGCGTCCTCGGCATCCAATCCTCTTTTGGCGGCTATCGCTTGGGTCGTCATTGCCCTGTTGGAGAGCTCAACTTCTTCGGTGTCTTCCGACTCCGGTTCTATCAGGTTAAGTCCGAGTTTGTGGCTGGCTTCTCTGTAAAAATCCAACGCGGTGGATGTACTCAGCAGTTCTCTAGGGTTTATCTGAACCTGCAGTTGGTCTTTTTGACTAAGGTCGCCTTTCTTGCTGCCACCGCCGTAGCGCTTTAGGATTACTCCTCGGCCAAGGTTGATCTGGTTGCCTTCAGCCCTGGATGCGCGAACTGCCTTTTTTGTTATCGCGGATATAACTTCAAGGGCGTCGCAGATTGTCCATTTGACTTCGCCAACATCCTTTTGGTCGCAGAACGCGATCAGTGCGGCTTCGTCTATGCGTTTCTTTCCGTCTTTGCATTTGGTTGCATTGCCTCTTCCTAGGATGGCTTTTTTGACAAATTGATCACGCACTGCCGCGAGTTGCTCTATGAGTACGTCTCTTGAAGATTCGCTCAGTTCGCTGAAATTCACGTACTGGGCTCCGGGGGCGGGCTCGCTGACTGTTTCGCCCTTGTTGGTGTTTTCAGGTTTTATCGCCCCGGTGAGAAGTTTGAGGAGACGCAGTGGTATGTCCTCTATTCCGAGATCCTTGCTGTAAAAGTCGACTTTGCGTCTCTCTACGTGGTTGTTATTGCCCGAACTCGCGCTGATTACTGCAATCGCAAGTGGTTTGTTAAGGCCTTCGAATTCAAGAAATAGGTCGGTCTTTGCACTCCTGCCGGCTCGCACGACCTTCTTGATCTTTAATGTCTCGGGCTTCCCTTTGAACAGATTTAGTTCTTTGACCTTGAGCTGGCAGTGACGAATGATTTCGGCGTCTGCCGAGTTCTGCAGAATATCGGAAAGCCGGCTTACGGCTTCCTCTCCTTTTTTGTCGTTCGTATTTTTGCTGCCCATCTAGTGAATTCTTCCTAGATGGAGCCTTCAGTCAACGTCGCTTCGGTGACAGGAGCCAATGCCGCTTGATCTCAGTGAAGATAGCTTCAACCACATTCACGACGACACTGTTCCCGAACTGCTTATATCGTTGGAGCAGCGGAACGTCTTTGGTACTGACGTCCATTCCCTTGAAACCCATGGCTTCTGCACACTCGGCAGGAGTAAGTTTTCTTGGTTTCCCGTCGATCAGATAGGCGCCAGTCTTTGACGCTACTCCGCCGCCATATGCTGAAAATGTGATGGCGTGTCCTTTGGTGGAATAAATGCGTTCTCCTTGTCCGCCTTTTCCGAAAATGCCAATACGGATGGGCTTAAGTGCATTCTTGATTTCTCTTTCCTTGTTTTTCCCGAATTTTGCCGGCCTGTTCACGAAAACCTTTTTCCACAAGGTGTCGCTTTCCTTGAGCGGACCAACAATTTCTTCGAGATACTTTGGTTTTGCACCATTGGTTTTTCCTAGATTTGAAAGCGTCTTGAGCCACTCCGACCACTTTTCCTCACTTTTAACCAAGTCATTTCTTACAGCCACGATGTATATGCGTTCCCGCTTCGTTGGAGCACCGAAGTCGCTAGCGTTAAGTACGACCGAAGACACCCGATATCCGACTTCTTGATTGGTTTCATCAAGCATGGTCTTTTCGAGTGCACCCTTAACAGCTTTGTATGTTTCTCCGTTATCGTGGCGTGCGAAGTTCTTTACGTTTTCCAGAAAAAGGATTTCAGGCCTGTGGAATTTGGCGATTTTGTATATTTCGAAGAATAGCGATCCTCTAGGGTCCTTAAACCCTTTTTGAAGGCCGGAGATGCTAAACGCCTGGCATGGGAACCCGCCGCAAAGCACTTTATGCTTCGGTATTTCGCTGAGCTTTTCATTCGATTTGGTGAATGTCGTTATGTCACCGAACGGAAATTGACCAAAATTGATGAAGTAGGCCTTTCTTGCGTAAGGATCCCATTCGCTTGTGAAAAGGCACCTACCACCTACATTTTGTCCTGCAACACGGAAGCCGCCGATTCCAGCGAACAGGTCGATGAAGCCGAAACCATTCTTGTTATTTTCTACGGCTAGTTTGTGCGTCATCCCAACGTACTCTCTTGGAGTCTTTTCGCCTTTTCCATCTTCCGAACGTCGTTTGACGATTTGATCGTAAAATTCAGGGAAGTGGTCCCGATGTGTTAGAAGGGCAAGTTCATCGAGTGGCCTTGGTAGGTTGGGGATGGTTGCTTTTAGTTTACCATTTGTTGCCATAAATAGGGGTGAACACTTGCACACCTCTTTTCCTAGTCAAGTCCGATGGTGGCCGCTTACCTGCTGGCAAATTTTTATTGCCATGATTACTTCGACGAAAGCTGCATGGTCCTCGTCCGGAACTCCTAGTCGGCCAGCTTGCGGTCAAGTTCGTGGCTATGCGCCAGTCGTAAGGTCGAGGCGTGATGGGCGAGTAGGCGACGATGCCGCTTGGATGCGGGTATAGATCCCTTCCTTTGGCGGCATCTCGCGCAAGCAGCTCTTGATGAACGCCCCCAGCGCATCCTTGGAAGAGTTTATGTCGTCGACGTTGCCTGGCTTGACCTCAAGGGCTCCTACGCCCGGAAGGAGCTCTTCGAATTTCCGATAATACTGGTCGAGGCCGTCCTTGCCAATCTCCCCAGGGTAGAGAATTACCGACGCCGCCGTGCCGTAGATGGCGTCGTTGTAGGTGTGCATCTTGTGGACGTCGTCCGGTTGGGCGACGCCGTCCTCCTTTGAGTCCTTGGCGTCAGCAGACTTCACGTTGCTGATCCTCGCCGACTTGATGCGGAACTTCGCGTCGAAATGGATGAAGGTTATCTGGCCGTTTGGGGCTTCGGCCTCGATCGTGTAGTCCGGCTGAAGCTCCATCGAATAGCTGTGCGTTCTTTTGCTGAGGATGCTTGAGGTGCCAGTTCCTCCAGGTGTGCCGGCCATGAAACTCCTGTTGTAGAACAGTCGGAGGCAGTAAGTTTCCCCTCCCTCAAGAGTGACGTTTCTCTCGAGTTTGCAGTCGGGGCTTTTGCTAATGTCCACCGTGGGCCTGTCGCCATTCCTTCGGATTTCCTCCTTGTACGGACTCGGGCCCTCGCTGCTCCCCATCTTCTCAAGCGTTTCAGCCAGGAAGAAGAACAGCCAGATTTCGTAGAGCTTTGGGACGTTTCTATTCTCGGCCGTAACGGATAGGAGGCCTCCTTCATCGAGATCCGGCAATCTCAGTCCGCAGCTGCAGTAGAGGAACGCTTTAAGAAGTTGGCGATATCCCTCTCGCTTTTGCAGCACTTGGTTTTCGAAGGGTATGTAGGCGAGGCGGCCGACGCGCCTGAAGAAGGTCGACCGTAGCGACATCTTGATAGATTCTGTCATCGCCAGGCTCTCTTCCTTGAGCGCACCCGCATTTTCTCCGCTAAGGCCATTGGTGGCCTCACAGATGGCGAGGAATGACTCCAGCGCGTACTTGGCGAATCTGTTTGGAATCGTGTCTAAACTGTCGTGTCGTCTGACCTCCAGGATCTCGTCGGGTGTCCTTGTGCCGTTCAGGCCGGCTGCCCAGCGGACCCGGCTCGAAGGATGTGACAAGGCGTAGGTAGGGTCTGCGTATGATGCAGGCTTCCAGGAGAGTTCTGTCTGCAAGCTAGAGTGAGGCCTGCTGATGATCTGGTTCACTATGCCCCTGAGGGTCCTGGGTGGTAAAATGGCCCGAAGCAGTAGGTAACTATCCAGCTTGTGCGCGCTTCGTTTGGACCTGTTCTCGGCAAGCTGTATCGCAGTCGGTGACTTGAAGTCGTAAAGCAGCGATACCTCCTTGAGTGTGAGATAGTTCAGCAGCGCCAGATATTGGGTCTCGTAGTCGAGCTTCTTGGATATGAACTCAAACCGAGCCTTCGGACCTCCTGCCAGGCCGATCCAGGCGACACCTAGGTAATTCTTGGATTCAAAGGTTCCCTCGGCTTCCTCAGGGTGCGGGTCCCAGCTTTCGTGCCTAGACATTGAAGTAAGAACCGATTCGGCGGCCACCTCTTCGGGTCTCGCAGGCCTCAGTTTATTTTCCTCACGAACGAGCACCTGCCATTTATAGCGGGCGTTTTCGTAGAGTCTTATTGGCTGAAGTACGCCTGCTTGGCCCGCGTCTTGTATCTTGTGGGCAATGCCCGGATGTCTTCGCGAGGATGAGGGGGCAGCGTGTTGCCCGACATGGTATTCGACCAGGCCAGGTCTTGAATATGCGATCGTTCCTGGTGCTGTCAGCAAGCCCTCGATTTCCTGCACTCGCAGCAATGATTCGCCGAGGTACAGGTGCAGGTTCTTCCCGATGCCAATCAGGACGAAACCGACCTTTTCCTCTCCTCCGTTCACTGAATGAAGCTGATGAATTGATCTCGTTCCAGGGCTCTCTGCATCTGCAGCAACTTAGCGTGGGAACGGGACAGCTCTTGGGCGCCGTCGGCACCCGCCTGGGTAGCCTCGAGTAACGAGTTGATGAGCGGCTCGATGGCGCTTTGAGCACCGTTAAGCTTGGGCAGTACCTTTTGCAGGATCGCAGTGTCCATTGTCTCAGGGAGGGATTCAGACCTGGAAAGACTGGCTTCGGACAGCTGTTTGCGGACCGTCGCGTATCTGGCGCACTCGTGGGCAGTGCGATGTGAGAATTCGAAGCGGGATTCAGCCAGCTTGCCGTGAATCCTCTTTAGAATTGCCAGCGCGCCTTCCGGCGGGAGCGCCTCTTCCCCGCTAGGGCAGGCGATGGACATGAACTTGGTGATCTCATCCTGCGACATCTTGCGGAATCCCTGTTCTTTTCTGACGAAGCCGGTCTCGATCTGGTTCCAGCTGACCTTGAATTCGATTACATGGGCTCGGTCGAGCACCTTGGGGCTAAACTGGTAGGTGGTTTCGTCGATGTTTACGGTGCCAATAACGAACAGGTTCCTGGGCCAATCGATTTCCTGAGGAATGAGATTTCCGCCCTCGTCTTTCAACGGTTCCTCGCGGTCATGCAGCCTCAGCGGCTTTTTAGATTCCATGGAGCTAAGGAAGTCGGCGAAGTAGCGCTCGACGTAGGAGAGGTTCATCTCGTCCAGGATGAGGAAGAATGGCTTCGTCTTGTCGGCGTTGGCCCTGAGCATCAGCCTTACGGCTTCGGAGCTGACATAGGTCGAGCCGGCGCCGTTTGCGGATAGCATGTTTCTGTAGCCGAGAAGGCTGCGCTTGTCCGTCCAATCCGCCTGGACGGAGACGACGACGATCTGATTCTTGCGGGCTTTTTCATCGGTCCCGACCAAGGCTTCCGCAATGCCGATGGCGGAGCGGGTCTTGCCTGTTCCTGTGCCACCTGCGAGAATGACGAATGGCTTGGCTGCAAGAGCGCAAAGCAGGAGCTCGGCGAGGTCCTGTTCGCTGTGTCGCTCAATGGAACTCGGCGTTTCTGTCTCTCCAAAAGGAGAGGGAGTTGACCTTAATCTGTCGGCTTCCATGGCTGCTTTTATGATAAGTTGAACGATGTCGTTTTCCGGGACCTCGGCCCGGGTGACTTCCTTGAATGAAGCGTAGGCGTCATTATAGTCTCCCACGTCTACGCGAATCTCCGACTTGGGTCGTTTGATCGTCTTAATTCCTCGGGATATCTCCTTGTCGGTGACTGAGGTGATGGGGCCGACCACGTATCCGTCGCCATCCCCGTTGATGCACGCGACTCCGTAGACGCCGCTCGCCGCCTTCTGGTTTGGCGGAAGAAGGCTAATCCATGGGATCTTCGGGAAACGTCCGACACCTTTGCCTACCTTTATCTCGTAACCTTGCTGGATAAGTTCGGGGCATCCCTTTTCAATTCTTACCCCGATCTCATCCATGGCTTCATGGACCATTTGGCGGTCAGCAGTAATCTTCCCGGATTTCCATTCGCCGCTCTCTTTGTAGCGCTTTATTCCAGCCCAGATTGCGTCTAGCAATTCAGGGGTGGAGAGCGCTTCGAGGTCGGTTGCCATACGGGCGCAGCTTGAGCTCGGCACTATCCTGATCCAGGATAATCCTATAAGATTAATAAATGCCCACGATTGGCGCTAATGTCATGATTCACCCGGGGTGAACAGGTGTCCACTTATGGCTTTCAAAACTGAAAAAATCTGCCATATGCACGCTATGGCTCAGAAGCTTAAAACTCAAAAGCTGGCATCCCTAGATTCCGCAACGGCTCCGACCCCGTACAAATTCATCGATCTCTTCGCAGGTATCGGGGGTTTCCATGTAGCGTTAAAAGAAACAGGCCGCACCAAGTGCGTATTTGCCAGTGAGTGGGATCCTAGTGCCCGTCGCACCTATCAATTCAACTTTAACAAGGGCCACGACAAGATCCTGTTCGATAATGATAATCAGTATTTTGCAGGGGATATCACCAAGGTGGACCCGGCTACCGGAATCCCTGATTTCGACATCTTGTGCGGCGGCTTCCCCTGTCAGCCCTTTAGCCAGGCAGGCCATAAGAAGGGATTTGCTGACACTCGGGGGACGCTCTTTTTTAACGTTGAGGAGATTATCAGGATTAAGCAACCCAGGGCCTTCTTTCTTGAAAACGTTCGCGGTCTAATCACGCACGGCGGTCCAAGTGAAAATACCCCTGGCATTGGCAAGACCATGGAGACGATTCTAAGCCATCTTTATGGCGATAAGGCTTCCGGCGGTCTTGGTTATTTCAAACCAAATGGAACTCGCGGCTATTTCTATGTTAAAGCCAGTGATTTCGGCGTGCCTCAGCATCGGCCTCGCGTTTTTATCATTGGTTTTAGGGAGAAGGAAGATGCTGATGCTTTCGAAGTTCCTGAGCCGAAGAAGTTAGACGAAGTTATGCTTGGGAAGATTCTCGGTGGCCAAGTTTTTTTTGATGAAAAGTGCACACGCCCAAAGATGATCGGTTTCACCTTAAGGTGTGGCGGCAAGGGTTCACAAATTAACGACAGGAGGAACTGGGAGCATTATTACGTCGTTAAGAAGCGTGGTTTTAAGAAGCCTGATGTAGTTAAGATCAACGAGAAACACGGGCTTCGTCTCAATGGATTTCCCAAGGGCTTCAAGTTTCCGGCTAATGTGGCCAAGGCCGCCAGGATGAAGCAGCTAGGAAACTCTGTGGCCGTCACCGCAGTTAAGGCTTGGGCGGAAGCAATTATGAATGCTTTGGATAAATGAGTGTTTCCGCCAACAGGGGGGAGCATAGCGAGCTGTTGGCTTTTTTGCGCATTCTGCACGAAGGCAGGGTGCAGGTAGCTGATAAGTTTGGAGAGCCCCGTCAGGCATGGTTGAAAGTTTCGGCCATCCAACGTCCCAGCGACCCTGACAGGCGTTACCTGATTGCAGACTATCATGTGGTCGTCACCAATAATGCGGGGGTTGAGCTATGTCGTGCGTTAAGGTCGACGGTAAGAGCCCTTGCTGATGCGCTATTCCTTCAGATCAAAGAGTCGCAGGGTCCATCGTTTGTTTGTCCTGCAGGCGATGAGGCCTTTATGCTCCTTAGGCTGGAGGGGGCGAAGGCTGATTCCGCCGCAAAGGCGGATCTGCTCCTTGAGTTAGCATCCCCTGTGTTTGATGGCGAGGTGCTATCCCTTGGCTTCAGTGTGAAATCTGAACTCGGCGGCTTGCCTACGCTTTTAAATGCGGGCGCCACCCAGTTTGAATACCGGATTGAAGGCTGTTCTGCTGGTGATGCTCTGGCGGTCCAGGAGGGTGCGCCGCGTAACAAGGATAAGGATTACCCCGGTCCGATGCGCCTTATGCCGGCGCTTGCAGTTTCGAAAGCTCGCGTTGTTTTCGAATCAGTTGTCGACCCTGTCTTCGAGCAGAATCTCAAGATGATCGACACGTCTTTCCCCCGGATACTTGCAGACACTTTGATGCATGCTTACCTCCGCGGAGAATTGGCCCTTAAGGATGCGGTCAGGTCGCCAGCTTTGCTCGATGAACTTTCGAAGGTATTAAGTCTGCCGCTTCCCATGGTGGAGCGCATCGTAAAGCATAAGTTGAAGGAACTGCTCAGGCAGTCTGCTTTAGGTATGAACCCTGGCCGCCAATGGGAAGGGCAGGTGGAAGCTCATGGAGGCTGGATAATCGTCAAGGAAAGCGGGCAAATTGTTTGCTTCCATGTGGTGAACGATGACGACTTCCGGGAATACCTCCTGCAAGGGACCAAATTTGATACTCCTAGTATGAAGAGGAGCCGGGCTGGATATGTTTATCGGCAGGGTGAAGAGCCTAACGCTCGTCTACGACTGTCTTTGCAGGTGAGGTTTTCTAAAAAGTAAGTCTTCAAAGGGAGTTGGCGTATGCTTAGCAGCACTCGGAGTAGTTTCGAAGACCTAGCACTGTATCCTGTATGCATTCGATATTTTTTCCTACGTGCAGGTCTTTGAGGAACCTGTTCCACAGCGATGGCACTCTGCAATCAATGATATGATCGCAGCCCAGCAGGTTGTCGCTTTCCTGTAGGCGTAGCGGCATCCCTGCATCCTCAAGAGTGGCAATGGCGCAGATTGCGTTTCTGTTAATGGTCTTGATCCTGCTAAATTCGAGGTCCGATTGCTTCCATCTTTCGCGCAAGGATGACTTGAGGCTTATCAGGAAAGGGCCTCCGGCAGATGAGTATATTGCGACATCTATGGATGAGTAGGGTAGGCACTCATACTCGGCGTCAAGAATCAGATGCTTGATTCCTTCTCTTCCAAGTACCGCCAGGAAGAGTCCTTCGAAAATCCGACCGTTGTGTCTGGGGACTCCATTTGCAAGGAGCCCGTACCCTTTGTCCATGAACAGGCTCGGTTGTAATCCTTTAAGATCATTGGAAAGCTTGAGGATATCATGACTGATCTCCGGGCCGAGGCGCTTTTTTAAGAGCTGCTGGATTGAGGCTGAAATCACGACGACAGCATGGGGCTGACTCTTGTATTTTTCAATATGTAGGTTGATTTAAACGTGCCTTAAGGTAACAAATGACCATGGCAGACATCGAAGCACCCCCGTTACCCTATGAGACGATGGCGGCACTCCGCTCCATCGGCTATAAGTTCCCTCAGGCTTTGGCTGACGTCGTCGATAACTCCATCGATGCGGGCAGCTCGGAGATCAAACTGGAGGTGATGGCCCACCCGGAGTCAGCCGCCGATTCTTATGTGCTGTTGATGGATGATGGCGTAGGCATGACTCACGATCAGCTGGTCAAGGCGATGCAGCTTGGGGGAAGCAACTCGAGTGCCGAGAGTCTTGGTAAGTTCGGCATGGGGATGAAGACTGCGTCGCTGAGTCAATGCGAGCGGATGCTGGTCGGATCTCTTAAGGACGGCGATTTCTACGGATACGCATGGGACATGGACGTCCTGAAGAGGAAGGGGAAGTGGCTCCTGGAGTCTGTCTCCAGGTCTGATTTTCCTCCGAAAGCCCGCGAGCACCTGAAGGGAATCACGTCGGGTACCATCGTCATGTGGACACGACTCAGGGCTTATAAGGATAAATCAGCGGGCGTTGCTGCCCGCAGCTTGGATACTGCGGTTCTGGATGCCCAGAGTTATCTCTCTACCGTCTTCCATCGGTTCCTTTCTGGTGAGATCAAAGGCAGGAAAGTCACCATTAAGCTGAATGGTGACTACGTGCTCTCGCCTTGGGATCCGTATTGCCGTCCTGAACAAGCTCGTAAGACCTTAGATCAGGTCACGCTTAAGGTTGAGACCATCAATGGCTTCGCGGGTTCTATCACTTTTGACCCTGTCGTACTTCCCTCTCAGGACGGGTTTAGTTCGGCCCGGGCATTCACCTTGGCCGGTGGCTACAATAAGTGGAACGACATGCAGGGGTTCTATTTCTATAGAAATAACCGGCTGATCGCCTTCGGCGGATGGGATCGGCTGAGAGCTAAGGACGAAAAAGTGAAGTTTCTAAGGGTAGCCATCGACTATACGGTGAACAGGGAGATGGACGATGAGCTCGCCATCGATGTATCCAAGGAGAGTGCTTCAATCCCTGAATCACTCAGGCAGAAAATCGATAAGTATCTTACGCAGTGGATTAAGGTCGCTCGCGACAACTACAGCAAGGACCGGGATGAACCTGACAGGAAGAAGGAGAAGAAGTTTTCATTGCTCGAGGTCGAGCGCATGCTGATTCGTGAGGCCGAAGGCGACGAGAAGATCACCATCAAGAAGCTTTTCAGGAAGCTCTGATAAGAAAGATCATGGAAACTAAGAACATACTCACGGTTGAAGTCCTGGCGGTGCTCAGGGCCATGGTCTCCGGTGACGCTTCGACCGAATCGGCTGCCTTGGCCGAAAGACTAACTCCCTTGGTTGCTGGCATACTGAATCAGATTCGTCCCCTGAATCCTCTCTCAGTCGCTGAAGTCTACCCTCACGTACTCTCTGCTATCAACGGTTTCAGGGTCGCCCCTGAAGGCGTTGTTTCGTCTGATGCAAATTTTGACCCGACGTGGTTGGACCGCGTGGATAAGACCAGGTGGATGCGTTGGGAAAACCTTAAGAAGTACCTTTTGGAGTTTGTCTCACCGGTGCGAACGCCCGCAGACATCAATTCCTTGGATGTTTGTTCCGATGACGTGATTAGATGGGCAGGGCCTGCGGAACTTCAGGCGAAGCGTAAGGGGCTTGTTTTGGGTTATGTTCAGAGCGGAAAGACGCAGAATTTCACCGCTTTGATCACCAAGGCGGCCGATTGCGGTTATAAGCTGATCATCGTTTTATCCGGGGTTGATAATGAGATTCGGCGACAGACGCAGTCTCGAGTGAATAGGGATGTTCTTGGGGTGTCTGATGAGTTTACCAGGGCCGGCGTTCCCTATCCTAGCCCTCGCTGGGAGTATTTCACCGACGAGGAAAATGACTTCGGTAATCCGCCCAAGAGGTCGAGGGAGGTTCTCTCGTCTGATTCCCCTTGTTGCCTCGTCGTTAAGAAATACCCGACGGTTCTGGACAATCTTTTTTCCTGGCTTTCGAACGCAGGAGAGCTGCTCGATCGTATCCCTGTGCTTATCATCGATGACGAGGCGGATCAGGCTAGTCCTTCAACTGCCAGGGATGATGAGGATCCTACCCGTATCAATGCATGCATTCGCAGAATGATCATGCTTTTCAAGAACTGTAAGTATGTCGCATACACGGCTACGCCCTTTGCTAATTTCTTCATCAATGCCAGCTCCAGGACCGATGAACATGGGGATGACTTGTTTCCTGCCAACTTCGTGCGCTCTCTCCCCCTCCCGAAAGGATATTTCGGTACGGCAGATATTTACGGACTTCCTCCCGGCGTGCTGCGTGATGGGCAGGAGGTTGCCCCTGCGGGCATTTGCAGGCTGACCGAGGATTCTCCTGAGCAGTTCGGTGACATCGATGATGCCAACGTTCCGGCAGGATTGAACAGGGCTGTTTCTAATTACTACATAAGCACTGCATTGCTGTTGCTCCGAAGTGGTGGTTTCGATGTGCCGGCATCTATGTTGGTGCATGTAAGCCACCTCAATAACGATCATGAGGACAATAGGATCGCAGTAGAGGCTGCCGTCAGCCAGCTTAGGTCCGCCGCATTCTCCAACTTTGGTTCGGAAGTCTTACGGAAGACCCTGGAAGATCTTTATCGTGAGGATTATCTCGATCAGGAGCAGTCCTTCAAATCCACATTCCCTGACGTAGAGATATCTTTCCCGGGATTCGATGATGTCTGGACTAATGTCCTTAAGCTCTTGCGAGAAGATCATGTCGAAGTGAGGGTCGTCAACGGAGATGAAGGTCGTGCCCCGGACTTCGAGGGCATGAATTCTCCCGAGCGCAACATCAAGGTCATCCTTGTTGGTGGTAACCTTCTGTCGCGAGGCCTGACCATCAAGAACCTGCTTGTCAGCTATTTCCTCCGTGATCCGGGGCAGGCCGACACGATGCTTCAGATGGCTCGCTGGTTGGGGTATAGGCGTAACTACGCATACTTGATGCGTATTTTCTGCTCGGAGCAATGTCACCGTGACATGGAGGCCATAGCTGGCGCCGAACAAGACGTGCGTAATCAGATCTCAGAGCTCAACAGTCAGGGAAAGACACCTGCCGAGTTCGCTATTCGGGTCAGAATCAGGGAAGGGCTTCTGCCGACTCGTAGGAACGCAATGCGGTCAGTAATCACAGGTGCTCTCAACGGCAATTTTGGTGCGCAGTTGCGGGAAAGCCGTGAGTTCCCTGAGGATAACCTCCAGAACGTCGTGCGACAGCATGAGACTAATTTGCTTTCGTTGCGTTCCGCTTTGGTCGGTATCTCTCCTGCGCCTGTCCCAGGTTCTGGTTGGAACAGGTACGCCGTGGATTCCGGGATTGCCGTCAGGTTCATCGAGGCTTTGTCGCTGAGTGACCGTGAATGGCCTACCGGCAATCCTCTATTAAGCGGAAAAACACTTTTGCTTAATTATATCCGGCAGAGGATGGCGCATGGTGAGCTCTCAAGCTGGGAGTTTCTGATATGTGGCCTTCAGCGAGATGCCGGCCTTGGCTCCTTCGAGATTTTGCCTGGAGTTAATGTTAATCCGATTGAACGTGGTCGTGAGCTAATCCCGCCTCAAAGAATGAGCCGTATCAGTAATCTGTCGGAAGGTAAGGACGAGTACACGGCTGCTTCGCCCCAGGAAAGGGCCGCAGCGTCTGCCGTACGTCCCAAGCCAATCGGCAATTCAAATGGCAAGGCTTACCGGCAGCTGAGGTCACCCGACCTCGGGCGCATTTTCGTTTATCCAATTTCGAAGTACAGCAATCATCGCGATCACGGAGGTGGCAACGGCGTCCCCCTGTTCTTGGAAAAAGATTTGGATTTAGTGCCCGATTTCCTGCTGGCTTTTGGCATCTCTCTTCCAGGTTCCACGTCGGCCATCGAGGACGCGATGACCGAATACACTAATCAGACAGTCGTCGAACCACGGAATGATGCAACTAACTGAAGAGCAGGCTGCGATCGTAAGTGAGCCAATCGCCACAAGAATGGTCGTGGAGGCGATCCCGGGTTCTGGTAAGACTGAAGTCTTAGCATGGAGGCTGGCGAATTTGCTTAATAGTGGTGCCAGTCCGGGTCAGATCATGGTGCTTTCTTTTTCTAATGCTGCGGTTCGAACTCTTATTACAAGGCTAAGGAAGGTCGCTCGTTCTCAGCAGGGCCAAGTAGATGATTTGAGGCATGTTAGCGTAAGGACATTCGACTCGTGGGCATTCAGGCTGCTTGTCGCCTCAGGTCGTGATGTTGGGGAGATTCTGAAGTCGAGTTACGAGGCAAACGTGACTAATGCGATCTCTGCGATAAAAACGGGTGGAGTGGGGGTTGATGCAGTTTTCAGAGGTATAAGGCATGTTTTCATTGATGAGGTTCAGGATTTAACTGGAGCACGCTCTGAATTGGCATCTGAGATCTTGCTTAAACTTTGCAGCAAATCTCAGCCCGCGGGCTGTGGTTTCACTTTGCTGGGAGATCGTCAGCAGGGTATCTACGGATTTTCTGCTAATTCAAATAAAGATAAAAAAATCTACCCTTCATTTCTCGATACAGTTTCCTCCGAATGGAGTCCTGCCCTTTGCCAAAGGAAATTAACTGTTAATCATCGTCTATCCCAGGAATTATTCAGCAATACTTCGATTGCACGTAGGGCTCTTGAGGGGCGGAGAGGAGGCGCCGCTCTCGAAGAGGTTAAAAGGGTATTGGGTACTTTCGATAAAGTCGTAGCTGCGGGATCTGCAGGAGCGGGATCAACGGCGATTTTATGTAGAACGAATGCTCAGGCTCTAATGGTCGCAGATCAGATGTGGGGGCGGGATGAGGTGCTTAAGGGCGAACTCCCCTACCTTAACGCAGGGGACCAGCTGAAGTTATCTCCGGCGTGGATAGCGCGCATTTTTTCAAATGCAGTAGATACTAAGGAACTTACGCGTGAACTCTTCTGCGAAGCCTTCGACCACTATTTGCCTGGTGCGGATGGAAATTCTTCGGGTGACGCGTGGCAGTTTCTGCAGAAATGCTTAAAAGCACCTCCTAATTCAACCAGTATTGACTTGGAGAAACTAAGGGAGAGGTTGAGGTGGGCTGATTTTCTGCCTGACGATGAGAAGCTGCCTAAAGGCGAAACCTTAGAGATTACCACGGTCCATCAGTCGAAGGGGCGTGAATTTGATAATGTCATCTTGCTAGACAGTTCTCTTGCTGATGCTGGAATGAGCGAACAGGAAATGGAAGAAGAGGCCCGTGTCATCTATGTCGGAATGACTAGAAGTAGGAGATTTGTGAAGGTCTGGCTACCTGCTACTAAAATGGACATGTATTCCAAAAATCTCTGGAAAGGTCGATCTAGGCTGGTTCGTCAATATCCAGGTTCCATGAAAATGGAGGCTGGCTTAAGACGCGACATTAACACTTTTTCTTTCGTCGATCCTGCATCCGTAGGCGAAGATCCGGCATCTTTCCAGAATTACCTTTGGAGTAATCGGGAAGAACTAGTTGGCCGCAAAGTTGTCCTGGTGAAGACTTTGACTGCTCCTGAGAAGGTCGAGTATAGGATATGCCTTCAGGTCGACGGGAAGCCGGGTAAGGTCCTTGGTTCTATGGCTGAATGCTTTCGAGAAGAGATGCTTGGCGCTCATAAGCTCGCCGCAAAGAGATACGGTCTTCCTGGGCAGATATATAATCTTAGAATCTCCTCGGTTTGTTCTTATTCTGCCCAGTCTCAAGAAACGACTGCCATGCCTGCGCCTTGGTCTTCATCGGGCTTCTGGCTTGGCATCAGCTTGACTGGCCTTGGTTTATTTAAAGTATTTAAAAATGCCAGATAACACTAAGAGCGTTGCGCAGCTTGAGATGGAATCGGCCCGCGATTTCATACTTCATCATGCTCGGTCTTTGGTTCTTGGGCCTGTTGGTGCTATCGATGAGAGGCTCGGCTGTGCCCCTAATGACCTTTACTTAAGCGGGGTTTTATATCCCCGGCGTGATGTCATGGGTTCGGCCGAGGATGATGGAGCATTGCCTGCTGGTGACTCGTCTGAGTCGGATGCAGTCGCGCCTCCTCGCGATTCATTTAAGCCTTCCTCACTCGGGGTCACATTCACTGCACGCAATGGCGTCCCGTTTCGTGTTTCTACTGGGACTTCTTCCAGATATGTTAAGCAGACCTCTGATACGGGACAGGCGAATTGGTTGAGGGTGCCTCTTCGAATCACTCAACCGTTTGTTGCGGGCATCACGGTCGATCATTTTGAATTTACTGACGCACGACTGAGACTATTTGTCGTGGCTCGTGTTGTCGGTGATTTCACGACCTACACGCTTTCGCTGGTTAATGAAGCTTTGCCCTCAGATTACGCCGACTATGCAAGCTCGCTAGTTTTTCAGTCTCAGCTTGTTATTGAGTCCGAATCCGTTTCTTTTGTTAGCCGACAGTCCACATTTTCTGGAGGTTCTGATGAGGCGGCTTTAAATGACATGCTTTATCGGAAAAGCAGGGAATTCGCCGTAGGACACGGTGTCGCCGTGGTTTGGGATGATGTTATTGGCGATGCTGTTTCCAGGATTTGGACAGAGTGGATGCCGGTACAGAAGGTGGATAGCACTAGCGCTGAAGGCCACGCTTCACTGCTTGCTTTCAAGGTCAGTCATAGCCGCGCCTTTTCCGCCGATTGGCTTGGAAGTGCTGACAAAGATGCTGTGGTTGAGTCTCTTTATAGTTTCCTCGAATGCTACGATGGTTGGATTAATCTAACCGAAGCGAGGGTTGTGAATGATGCTCAGGGTCACGAAGACGCCGCAAGTAAGCAGATAGCTGAATGTAGGCGTGCTTTGGTTAGGATGCGTGCCGGCATTGCATGTCTAGATACCGATCAAGCGTGGCAATCATTCCGTGCCGCGAATCAGGCCATGGATAAGCAATCAAAATATAGTGCGAGAGGTGCTTCTGCTCGTCCTATGGTTTGGCGTCCTTTCCAGCTCGGCTTCTTGCTGCTTTCCATTGATTCGATCGTCAATCCGGCTTCTCCTTCTCGTGAAGAGATGGATCTGCTTTGGTTCCCGACTGGCGGTGGTAAGACCGAGGCCTATCTCTTTTTGGCTGCATTCACGATTTTCCATAAGAGATTAGTTTCACCTGTTCGAAGAGAGCAGGGTGGGGTGGATGTACTCATGCGCTATACGCTGAGATTGTTAACGGTTCAGCAGTATCAGCGAGCAGCTGCTGTCATGCTCGCCTGCGATCAAATTAGGCTTTCTGACCTTAATAAGTGGGGCAAAGCCCCGATTGCTGCCGGTCTATTGGTCGGAGGCGATACGACACCAAATAGTATTCGTGATGCGCTTGAGTCCCTTGCTGCAGCAAGCCCGAAATCAACCCCGAGGATATTGCAATCATGCCCTTGTTGTGGACACGTCTTTGTGAGGAATGAATACATTCTAGATGAGGCAAAAAGGACCCTTCTTGCTCGTTGTACTAATACCCAATGTGAGGTTTCCGGTACAGCTGGTATTCCATCTCTCACGGTTGATGAAATAGTTTTTGCCCATCCGCCATCATTGCTTCTTGGCACTGTTGATAAATTTGCTCAACTGCCTCGAAATAAACATATCGGACAGGTGCTTAGAAATGGCGACGTCCCGCCTGATTTGATTATCCAGGACGAATTACACCTGATTTCCGGCCCTCTAGGTTCAATTGCTGGTCTGTATGAGGTGCTTATCGACAAGCTTTGTTCGACTAATTCTATTCGACCTAAGGTTATTGGTTCCAGTGCGACGGTCGGTGGTGCAAGACGTCAGGTCCGAGCCCTTTTTGACCGCGAGGTAATGCAATTTCCGCCGTCAGGTATCGATGCGGATGACTCATTCTTCGCCGTTAGGGATCCAGCATCTTCAGGCAGATTATATGTGGGGCTATGTAATGCAGGTAGGAGTCCTAAATTTGCCCTACAATTCATCCAGGCTGCCATCATGCAGTCAGCCCTGCTTGCCAAGGAGCGTACTCCCGTAAATCTGCCGGCCATCGATCCTTATTGGTCGATGCTGATTTACTATAACACAATCAGGGAGCTGGGAGCTGGTCTCACGATGTCATCAGATGACGTCCCGATGACCATGAGGACATTCGCGAAGCAGATGAATTCCGGCAGTTGTGCCCCTCGCGTTTTGAAAGTGATGCCTATGGAGTTGAGTTCCAATGTGAAGTCCTCGGAAATTCCTTTGAGGATTAGACAGTTAGGCAGGTCTTTGGGCGGTGCGGTTATGGAGCCTCCGGTTGATGTCGTTCTTGCCTCGAATATCATCTCGGTTGGTTTGGACATACCGAGACTGGGTGTCATGATCATGAACCAGCAGCCTAAGACTGTTTCCGAATACATTCAGGCCACCAGCCGCGTTGGCAGAGGAATCCCTGGTCTGGTGTTCACTTTACATAATGTGATGCGGCCTCGTGATGCATCCTATTTTGAGCATTTCAAGCAGATGCATTCGACCCTATATAAGGGGGTTGAGGCAAACTCGGTTACGCCCTGGGCTTCACGTGCCCGTGACAAGTGTATCGCTCCAGTGTTCGCAGCTCTCGTGCGTTATCTGATCCCGCAGATGTCTAACGACGAAGACGCTGTTAGGTTTGGGGCAATTTCCGACCAGGAGCTGGATCCGATTATTGAGCTTGTCGCGAACCGCGCCACAAGTAGCGGGCGGTATGACCTCGGAAACGCTGATGCGGTCGCACAGCTTAGGGCAGAACTTCGGAGTTTCTGCGCCAAATGGCGCACGATGTCCATGGCGGCTTCGTCAGGTGCCTTTAAGTTCGTATATTGGAGAACCAGCCCGGCCACTAAGTCGGCATTGTTAAGGAGTGCGGAAGACGCTGTCGTTTACCTTACGGAGACGCCTGCCCCTAATTCAATGCGAGATGTAGAGCCCTCCACTTCGTACTATTTAAATCAATAACCACAATGCCCTTGATCAAGCCAATCGGCTCCGTTCGTCAGTCGCAAGCAGTCACCACTTTCTCTGTTGGTGCAATCGTGGACTTCGATTCTGGCTCATATATGCCTTTGGGCATCAATAGCTGGCCGCCAACGGTCCTGCATGGGGCTGGAAGTAAGGTTCTTGAGGATCGTCTCGCATTGTTGCTTGGTAAGAAGTTCTTTGTTCTCCCTCCCGCCAGACAGACTGTAGCTGGTGGTTCAGATGCTGAGGTAAAATCGGAGTATGCATTACCAGCGAAGTTGTTTCCTGAATGGCACTTCTGTTCGCATGCTGAATGTAACCGGCTTGGCACTTTAGGTAATCCTTTTCAGTTCAATCCGGTGACAGGTCGGATGCGGTGTATTGCTCATGACAAGGATACTACACCTGTTCGATTTGTTATTTCTTGTAAGTACGGACACATCGATGATTTCCCATGGATTGAATGGGTGCATGGTGATTCAGGCGCCTGTACCAATCCTTCTCTGCGTCTATTGACATCGGGTGACAGCCTTTCTTTGGCTGACTTAGCCGTCGTTTGTGACCGCTGCAGGCGTTCGCGTACGCTTGAGGGTGCCTTTAAAGGAGAGCTTTCTGCTTTTGAATGTCGAGGGAGACGTGTTTGGTTGGGTGATGCTTGTGATTGTGCCGAATCCGTAGCCGTACTGCAAAGAGGTTCATCCAGCGCACATTTCCAGGTTTCGGCGTCGGCGCTATCCATTCCTCCAGTTTCGGATACACTTTCACAGGTGCTTGATGACGTGTGGCCCGGCATCGAGTCAACTGACGAGGCTTATCATCGCGTAATTATCGAAGGCTTTGCTAATAGGATGGGATTGTCTTTCGACTCTCTTTTCTCCGCTTACCAGAGGCGAAGGGGTTTGATTGATTCGAGGGTGATTTCACCGTTGGACATCAAGAGGCAGGAATACTCTGCCTTGTGTTCGGACGTCACTGAGTCGACGCCAGCCGGAGGCCGGGTACCTCATTTTGAAAATCTCACGGTAATACCTGTCGGAGTAATCGCTGAATGGTTTGAACTTGTAGGTGCTGTTTCGCGACTTCGTGAGGTTCGTGTACTGACCGGATTTACTCGGATTAATCCCGCAGTTGGAAAGGAGCCATGGAAAGATCGTAATATGGCACCTCTTTCTTCTTCTAGCTTGGATTGGCTTCCGGCCTTTGAAATTCGAGGTGAGGGTATTTTCCTGAAGTTCAATCGAGAACTGCTAAATCAATGGAGTAAGACCCCTGCAGTCATATCTCGGGTTTCTAAGCTTCATGAAATGTATGTCATGCTGTGCGAATCGAGAGATCAGCCGGTCGACCGGCAAATCACCCCGCAAGAAGTTCTGATCCATACTTTCAGCCATGCATTTGTAAGACAATTGGCAATCGAGTGCGGCTACGCTGCAGCCTCGATCCGTGAAAGAATATATTGCTCCGAGTCTCTTGATTCTAACGAAGATATGTGCGGTCTGCTCATATACACTGGGACTACCGATTCCTCGGGATCTCTCGGCGGGCTTGTTAGCCTGGCCGAGCAATCAAGGCTCGAGCCCATTATACTTCGGGCGCTGGAGTCCATGAGATGGTGTGGGTCTGATCCCGTCTGTTCTGAGCAAGGACCGGACGCAATGGGAGACAAGGTTTCTGGCGCTTCTTGTCATAGTTGTGTCGTTCTGCCTGAGACTTCATGCGAAAAAGGCAACAGGGAGCTGGACCGTATTCTGGCGGTTGGTAGCCAGGCAATTAAGGGATTTTTCCAATAACTTTTATGCCTCCAAGAATGCATCCTCCTACGCCTATCGTAGGAAAAACATCGCCGCCCGAGAAGCAGGTTTTCGCAAGAATTGAGCGACAACTGGATTCAGAGCATATTGTTCTCCATTCGCTCAGGACTTTCGACCATCTTAAGAAACCTATTGCGGAAGCTGATTTCGTTGTCGTCGGACCGTTTGGTATTTTCGTAATTGAAGTTAAGGGTGACTATACGTGCAAGAACGGGGTGTGGAATTACGCTGACGATATCACCAAGCACGAATCTCCTTTAGAGCAGGCCAGCGGTAGCATGTATGCGATTAAAACTCGGCTATCTACCATCATGTCCGAGGCCGGGAAGGCCGACTTATTCAATGCCATTTCATTCGGTTGCGGTTTTGTTTCCACTATGCGCGACCTCCCGGGCGGCTTGATAGAGATTCCTGCGGACCTTTTTCTGGGACCAAGCCGTTTCCTGTCAGAGCCTGACTCAAGTGTACGAAGTTATGTTGCCAGGGCGCAGCAATACTGGATGAAGAAGAATCCCTATTCTCGCAAACTCAGCAGGGAAGAGGTTAATGTCATAGCTTCAGCTCTTAGGCCTGATGTCAGCGCTCCTTTGGATGCTTACACTAACTTAAAGTTAATGGACGGGCTGATGGCCGAAGCTACCAGGCAGCAAGAAGCGGTTCTCCGCGGTGCACTTTCCAATCCGCGTCTTATTGTTCAAGGCATGGCCGGAACTGGTAAGACTCTTTTGGCCGTCAACGTCGCTGAGAAACTTTCCTGCGAAGGAAAGAAGGTCCTCCTCCTTTGTTTTAATGATAATCTTAGCGTGTATCTAAGGAAAACCGTCTCTTCTGGGGTGGCTGTTTCGACGGTTCACAAGGTGCTGGCCGCTGGTACGACCTCACAGCTAGCGCAGGATATGCTTAAGGATTATCCAGCCGAGAGGCTTTGGAGGGAAGGTATGCCCGCGGTTTTTTCTCTGCTCAACCAGAATGCGGATGATGCTAAATATGACGCGGTGGTGATAGATGAGGCCCAGGATGTGATGACCATCGATTATCTTGACGCCATTTCATGTCTTGTTCGCGGAGGGGTCTCATCTGGTAACGTGGTTCTATTCTACGATTTGAACCAGGATATATATGGATCACTATCAGAAGAGGCTTTGAAGTATCTGCATAGAAACTATTACTTTAAATACGAACTTAGCGTTAATTGCCGAAACACCAGGGAGGTTGCAGCCTTGGGTTCGATTATGTCAGAGATGGTGATACCAATTAACGAAGATCTTACATCCGGTCGCACGCAGTCGCCTAAGTTCGTGGTCAAGACCGAGTTGATTACGTCCATCGCTAACATGATAGACGAGCTTTCAGCTGCTGGTTTGCCAGCTACTGACATTGTCGTCTTGTCGCCCAGGACGTTGGATAAGTCCATCGTTCTTCCGCTCTCCCAGGGGGCGTCCCAGGTAATTGCGCCATGGGGGTCGGTTCCGGGTCGAAATATCAAGGCATTGTTTGCCACGATACATTCATTCAAGGGCCTTGAATCTGGTGCGGTGATTCTTGTCGACCTTGATATCGAGAGTGAAATCTCACGAAAACAGCTTCTCTATGTCGGGTGTTCTCGTGCCAAGGCTATCTTATGCCCTGTGCTACCTGACTCTAACAGGCCGACATACATGTCATTAGCAGCTTCTTATGGTGCGAGGTTTGCGGCTACTCGTTAGGTCTATGGGTCTTTTGTATGAATCACGATAATTCCCTTTCGGATGACCTCGAAGGGGGTGTGCCTCCCAATCCCTCGCCTGTTGTCTTGAATGACAAGGTTCAGCAACTGGTAAGCCTCTCTTTGAAATGTGGGTACGTGACGGTTCAACAAATTAGCCAATTCATTCCAGACAGTGCCACAGACCCGGAGATTGTAGAGAATGTCATGAATATCCTCGATAGCCTGGATGTCAGGATCCTGGATGAGGATGAGATAGAATCTTTTCGAAAAGAAAAAGACGAGAATTCGGATGAGGCCGATCAGGATGTCCAGAGGAGGAATCCCTATGATGCTTTCGAAATCTATTTCAAACAATTAGGAAACAGGCCCGTCTTCAGCAGGGAGCAGGAACGCGAAATATTCTCACGGCTTGATGAACTCGAGAAAGGGATACTTAAGGCGATTCTTTCGTCTTCTATCACCCTTGAGCGGCAACTTGAGGTTGCTGCCGGTCTCCTTCGGGGCGACGAGCGCTACGACAAGAGGGTTACAAGTAAGCTTTCCGGATCGCGTGAACAATACTTCAAGGAATTGCCTGATATTGTTTCCCGGTGTGAATGTTTAAAATCAAACCTCGATGTAGCATGGCGCAGGTACTCCGAGGTCAATGACACTTCTGCCAAGGATAAGTATCGTAAAGATTACCTGGAATTACTACATGCTGATGGGCAGGGTTGCTACGATGTTTTGATAGGCTTATGCTTTAACCTGAAATTCTTCGAAGACTGGTTGCAGTGTGGCCAACTTATCGAAGATTTTGCTTATCTGGAAAGCGCAGGCCAGGTTTTGGGAGAACTTGAGCAGATCAGCCATTGGCGGCCCCTTACTTCTGACGAGAATGCGAAATTTGTAAGGTGGAATGAGATTAAGTGCCGTTGGCGTCATCTTCCTAAGGATTTACATACCCTTGTGCTCTCTATGCGTAGGCAGTTCGGCGAAGTTAGCCGCGTTAAGACTAAGATCGTCGAACATAACCTCCGGCTTGTCGTATCCATCGCTAAGCTATATCAAGACAGAGGCCTTCCTTTTGAAGACTTGATCCAGGAGGGGAACGTAGGGCTTCTGAGGGCGGTCGAGAAGTTTGAATACCGCAGGGGATATAAGTTCTCAACTTATGCCACATGGTGGATTCGTCAGACCATAAGCAGGGCGATTGCGGATCAGGGTCGGACTATACGTATCCCTGTTCACATGGACGATGCTCTCAAGTCTGTGATGAAGATCCGCACTGCGCTTTCTGCGGAATTACGTCGAGATCCTACTGTCGATGAGATTGCCTTGGAGGCATGCTTGGCGGTGGATGCCGTTAAGGCAGTGATGAAGCTTGCGCAGCGCACGACTTCCGGTGAGTCCGAGGATACCATCGCCGAGGAGTTTCAAGCCGATGGAAGCTCTGCTAATGTCTCAAGCGGAGAATTTGGTGCCGATACCAGAGAAGTTATGCTCGTTGAAGATGTTTCAGAAGGCAGGCCTGCTGATAAGGTCTCGACGATTCAGATTAGGGAGAGGATCGATTTTGTTCTAAGGTCGCTCTCCGATCGTGAGAAGGAGGTGGTCATTTTACGTTTCGGCCTTCTTGATGGCGTCAATCGTACTCTTGAGGATGTTGGACGGCACTTTAAGGTCACGCGCGAACGTATTCGCCAGATTGAGGGTAAGGCTCTCAAGAAGCTACGTCATCCCAAGCATATCCGGCAGCTTCAGGGATTATTCGATGCTAAGCTTGATGTTCGAGGCCCGGGCTTTGACGAATTCACTAAAGATTCATGATGATATTCCATTCTGTTTTGGCTTCTGGGTGAGATACTAGAGGATAGGTTCAATGAATGATGAATGCCGTGATGAGCCCCCTGTTGAATCTAAAGGTAGCGAAAGACCGGAAGGGGATTGCGCCGAACAAGCCGCTATTGGTGTTGGCAATCTTGGACTTGTTCGAGGCAGGGTTGATAGGCCTGGATGGCCTGGTGCATAAGGATGCCCAGCTGAACCTTCGGTTTCGGTCCTATTCTCCCATATGCGCACCGCGACGGGGTAATGCCATCGATTTGAATCTTCCATTTCGGCATCTGGCTTCCGACAGGATTTATACCCACGATGGGGACGAGGAGAGGGTAGTGCGTCTAGATCCTGTCTTGCTTGCCCGGTTCTTGGACCCCCGCTTCCGCCAGGAGGCCCGACGACGGATCGTGGCCACCTACTTTCCCCGCGGACGAGCAAGTGGCCTTATACGCCGCCCTGGGCATGCCAATGCCGTCCTCGGACGAGCTGGCCGAGGTCCGCCAAGACCAGGCGGCCTACAAGTTTCAGATCAGCCGGGGCCGGGACGCCCGTTTCAAGGTCTCGGTCATCTCGGGCTACCATTTCACCTGTGCGCTGACCGGTTACCGCCTTATTGCGTCCAAGTCGACGTACGTGCCCCTAGAGGCCGCGCATATCCATGCCCACTCCAAGCGAGGCCCGGATACCCCCGAGAACGGCCTGGCCCTGACCCCGACCGCCCACGATCTCTTCGACGCCGGGCTCTGGACCGTCGATGACAACCTCCGCATCCGCGTGGCCGATTCCGACATCGCCGAATCCATCCTCCCCGGTGGCTCGCACTTCAAGCTCGCCGACCTAAACGGCCACGCGCTCTCCTTCGCGCCTCAAGCCACTCTCCGCCCCGATCCTGTCCACCTTGCCTGGCACCGCCGCGAAGTCTTCAAGAAATAGCTAGAATCAGAAAGGGTCAGGCCACTACCTAGTAGTCTGACTATTTCAGTAATTTGCCTTAAGGCGATTGGGGATGAGAAGCCCTGTGGGCTTGCTTCGTCCTCAAAGGGTTTCGTCGCGGTACCGCCTCTTGGCTTTTTTCTTATCATTCCTGTCCTCCAGTTCGAGCAGTTCTTGTCGTTTGGATTTGGGCAGGTCATCCAATGGCCCGACTGTTGTAACTTCTCGATCAGCTGACTTTAACTTTAGGCAGACCTCTTGGAGTAACTCGAAATCATCCCTGGTAGGAATGTTCATGGTCTCATCCTCGGCTTTTTTCCCCATTTTACCGACCGCCATTAGTTTGGCTTTTGTTATCCCGGCGGATTCAAGCTGTTTCAGTATCATCGATTCCTCGGAGGCTTTTTTTGCTAATCGTTGAAGGCTCCAGTATCTCAGATTCCCTGAAATAGCTGTTCGGCTGAGCAATAAATCACGCAGCTGTTGTTCGATTATCAAAAATGACTGGTTGATGCGGAGGATCCGACCGAGGTTATGGCAGGCCCCCCAGATTCTCTCGATTTTCACCGCATCTTCCTTGTCCGGCTTCAGGTCGGCTTGCAGGTGTAGGATCTTGTTACGTAGTCCCACGACATGCCAGAGATCCCTCATGAAGCCTAGCTTGTTGAGCGCATGCGCAATCTTACCTTTGGACTCCTTGATGGCTATCAATGCGTCACCATTGTCGGGATGCCGTTTGTTCGGGGCGTGTCCAAGGCTCCCAGATGGTTGCCTTCTCGTGATGTGGTTGCGGACTTTTCTCAGCGCTTGCTCGATTTCGACCAGATAAGCGATTGGAGATATCTTAGCCAAAGCAGGCTTGGCCTGTTCGATGTCTCTTTCTCCAAGGTCTGATAGGGATTTTAATTCAATGGCTAGTTCGGGAGGAGATGCGGACGCTAACCTCACCTTGTGCCAGAATTGATTGATCTTCAGGATCTGCTCCGGCCTAAGCGAGATGTCATCGTGAAAAAGGGCGTTGCGTAGGAAGCGGATATCTTCGCCCTGCTGCGCCATTTCTCCGTTGAGGATTTGAAGTCGGGCTGCCTCCCGTAGTACCTCGCTAAGACCGCCTGAGTTTCTGGCAGCCATGCCAGCTTGCCCTATGGACCCGGCCAGCATCTGTTCGATTTCTACGAGTTCGATGAACGGCAGGTAATGTGCGATGATCTCGCGGGTCTCGATCACATCCGGGGCAGGGTCGTCTTTGATGCGATGAAGCTTCTCTGCGGGGCTTTCGACCTTATGGACGACCAAGTTACTTGTTCCCCTGGCAAGTCGTGCTTTGAACTCCATGAGCTTTCGCCGCCGGTCGATTGGCTCGACCTTCGGTCCTTTGGGGCGGGGCAGCTCCTCGGGGTTCACGCCCCAAATATCTGCCTCTTGGGTCTTTTTACAAGACTGGTCCAGTAGGCTTTTCTAGTTTACCTTAGAAGATTGAATCGTTTCCGGCCTTGGGCAGTCTCAGTCGCCTAGTTCCCATGGATTTTGAGACATATTACAAGGGGCAGTTTGAGACCGATCTCCGAGCGCTGCTTGGGCGTATTCCGGAAAAGCATAAGCGTACCCTATGGAATGATCCCTCGGCCTTGACGATTCAGTTGGATAGATTGCGTGTGGGGGATGCCATTGAAGCCGTGCCTGCTGACCATCGACCCCTCTTTGCCGTCTGCCTTTGCTGGACCGCGCTGATTGACCAGGCTATGTATAGGTATTCTGGCCAGTACTACGAGAGCTTCCGGAGATTGTCGGCCTATCCCAAACTTACTGGTGCCGGTGAATGGACTTGGTGTCACAAGTGCACGAGGCCTATCTACGCCATTGCGGATATGCACTATGGCGATGAGGACGGTGCTTCCAAGGCCAAGGCGCTGATGCCTGCCGCTAAGGACTATTTCCGCAAAGACATCCCTGATTCTCTGCGCAAGCTATTCTCTATTCCTGATGAGCTATCTGAGCGCATCTTTGTCGAGTGCCTTCGCGAGTTAGACAAGCGCTAGAATCGGTCACTATTTTTCCCCTTGTGCCTTGCTGAAGTAGAAATCGCATGGCCGGCCACGGTCTACGTAGATGACATCGGCGCCCAACGAGTCGAAGAGCATTGTTACCTTATTGGCAGGCATTTGAATCGGTGTGTAGTCCGCTGAGGGGAAGGCGGTATTGAAGTGGCTGAGTGTCGTATAGGCGTGGATGCAGCTATTTCCGACTTCAGTCTTTAGGCACTCGATGCTCACAGCTGGTAAGGTTCCTTGTGCGTGCTCAGTTGGATTGAGGAGCTTTCCACAGACGTAGAGAGGTGAGTCTCCTTCGGTCAGTTCGCGAAGCAGCAGGAATTCAGATTGTGGCGTGCCGCTGCTGGTGTGGAAGGGCAGGAGGATCGACAAAAAAGTAGCGATGCTCACCCCGTTCTTGGGTTGCGGCTTGGGTGTCATACCGACTCCCCGTTCAACGCAGCTGGCGATGTCTAGTTTCTTGCGTAGTCCGGAGAAAATGACGGAAGCCCGGAGTCCGGCATTGATGGCGTCCATTTCCGTCATGAAGGGTAGCAGCTCCCCGATTCTCTTGACCGAGTAGGGCATGTTGCCTGCTGCGATAGTGAACCATGCCGCGGCTTCGACGAAGTTAACGGGGAACATCTCGTCGTCGAAGAGCTCCCCGACGGAATGAACCGCCAGTGGGGAACCCTGCAATGATGCGGCGTAGTACCATCGGAGCGCTTCTTCGTGGTCTTTGGCTACGCCGAGTCCTTGGTGATAGGCTCTGCCTAGTTCGCACTGCGCCACCTTATCACCGGCTAAGGCAGAACGTAATAGCTGATTTTTGTCCTCGTTTGATGACATTGCTTATTCTTTTTTAAATACCATTAGAATACAAGACCTCTAATCCTAAGACGACGACCGGCCTACCCCTTAGGCGTTCATACCTACCTTGGTCATCTGAGGACGAAGGCGAAGAAGGCTAGGACTAGGACGATGACGATCACTAGGCAGCTGCAGTATGGCCCGCAGCCATCGATACGGCGCTGCCATTTGTCCCGGAAGGCGGCTTCTTCGTCCATGTGCGATGTGGGCAGGCCTGATTAGTTGGCAGAAAACCGCTGTGCGAAGGGGCTGATGAAGCGCTCTTCGGGAGAAGTGTCGACGATGGCAAAGGTGACTTCCTTGAACGCCCCGGCGAAGTCGACGGTGAGGGCGCGGTGGAAGAGCTCGGCGACCTGATGGCCGTCATTGCCGAAGGCTCCGCAACCCCAGGCGCCGAGAATCAGGGAGTCATGGCCGTGGGACTGGGCGACGGAGAGGATCTTGGCGATGCGCTGTCGAAGCACCTCTGACAGCTGGGCGGACTCCGCGGGGCTGGCGTGTTTGGCCAGCGGTGCGGCGGAGGTGATGAAGGACGCGTGGTAAGGGGAGGGCAGCAGGTCATGCTCGTCATCGCGGAACACCGGTACGTCCGGCGAGTAGATCATGGCATCGCTGTAGAGGCACCCGCCCTTGGCCCGGTGGTAGCCGTACATGGGCCAGTCCTTTAGGGTCAGGTACAGGGCGCTGGAGCGACAGAGGTATTCCTCCTGGGCGCGGGCCCCGCTGAGGAATCCGCCGCCCGGATGGGTGGCCGAGGCGAAGTTGAGGGACACGACGTTGTGTCCTTTCACCTGATGCCGGCGATGAGCGGAGAGGGTGGTCTCGTTGGTGACCTCGAATCGCGTCTGGTGGGGACCCTTCTGCGGCGCTGGGTGGTCATGCTCAGGCGCGTAGTAACGGGTCCTCTTCAGGGAGTGGGTCACGTGGGCCGTGATCTCGACCTCGCCGGCCGGTCCGACGTATCGGCCGGCTTTTGAGATGGCGACGGCTTCCTCGCCGAGGCGTACGGCGAGGTCACGGGGAATGCGGGGCTCGAATTGGCTCATGGGTAAGAGTTATTGATGGGAAGGCTTCAGGCGCGGGCGTTGAGGTAGGCCTCGAAGCGGCGGCTGATCTCCGCCTCGGTCGGCATGGGGATGGCCTTCTCGAGTGCGTCGCGCAGCGGAAGGTGGGCCAGATCGATCAGCGAGGGGATGAGCCGTACCATGCGGACGACCTGTTTCTCGGTGGGCTGGCCGTCCTCAAGTGGGAAATCGACCCCGAAGCGGATCTCGCCGTCCTCGAGGTCCATCTCGACCTGGATGATCTTGGACTCCCAGTTAAGCTGGTTGAGGGTGCGCAGGACGGCGGCCTGCGTCTCCGGCGAGGCATCCTTGGGCAGGCGGTAGGCCATGGGAGTCTGGATGCGCAGGAGTTCGCCGTCTTCCTCGAGCCGGATCATGATGTTCACGCCGTGATCGCCGTCTTCGTCGGTGTAGAGGTCGGTGGCGAAGCTGGTGCGGATGACGTCATCCTTCAGCCGATGTCTGATGTCGGCGGAGTCGAGGAGGGTGGAGATGGAGGAGAGGGTGGAGGCCATGGAGATGGATGATGAAAGATGGAGGATGGATGATAGCGCTGAAGGAGTTGATCGGTTGATCAGTTGGCCGGTTGGCCAGAGGGATAATGAGAGGCTCGGAGGCTCAGAGGCTTAGTTGAACAGAAGCTGAATTCGTTACGGGTGGCGGGTGGCGGCCTCGGGTGGCAGGTGGCGGGATTCTGGTGATTTGCTGTGCGTGAGTTCTGGCCAACTGGCCAACCGTTCAACGGATCAACTGGTTTGATTTTCGAGCTCCGCCAGCGCTCCGCGGATGAATTCGGCGACGGGGTGATCTTTCGAGAAGTGTTCCTCGAAGAGCGGCAGGGCCTTCCGGTATTCGCGGATGGCT
>JACCDH010369929.1_pt1 | contig 29098 bp, 34 predicted proteins | sample 7442481 | NCBI WGS metagenome assembly JACCDH01 (sample SAMN15323433, study PRJNA562643) | freshwater metagenome | isolation source: river surface water | place: USA:Blue River Watershed | collected 2017-08-15 | reverse complement strand
TGCCGAGTTCCCGTTTCACTCTAGCAGGCACGGCGCTGGGCCAGTCGGGGTCACTCAGCGCGGCGCATCGGCCGCTGTGGATTATGCACATGAAGGCCACCATCTGTTGAATGATGCTGAGCTGGTCGTCCACAAACACCGTGGCAGGCGCTTGTTGCTGAACGAGTGCGTCAGCGTGCTGCACCACTGCGGCGTGCAGCTGGGCAAAGGTCAGCTGGGTGTGACCATCGTCCATGGACACCTCTTGCGCACGGGTGTGTGCCCAATACGCGAGGGGCGCATGGACCAGCGTGTTAGCCACCAAAACGCCAGTCTGGCAGGCCACGCGCCACGGTGTGAACCACGGTGGCGCAGAGCGCGCACTTGATCAAATCACCCGGCACAAACACCAAGGTGCCCATGAGTGCTTGCTCCCATGACAGGTTGGCGATGTTGACCAAACCCACCACGCCAAACACGTGCACCACCAGCAAGCCGCCGACGGCAGATGCTACGAATGCGCTGATAGCGGCACTGCGTGGCGATGTTGTGGGCAGCAGGGTCATGGCCATGCCCGTGACAAATGCGCCTACAGGCCAGCCAATCAAATAGCCGCTGGCTGGCGAAAAGAACACGCCCAAACCACCACGGCCACCTGACAGCAAAGGCAGGCCCAATGCCACGGCAGCCAAAAAAAGCGCCAAGGCTTGCAAGGCACGTTTGGGGCCGAGCAGGCAGCCCGCCAGCATCACACCCAGGGTTTGCAAAGTGATGGGCACGCCCAAAGGCAAATCAATTTTGGGAATCAAGCCAAAAACTGCAATGAGTGCCGCAAACAAAGAAACCAAAGCAATCGAACGTGAGGGTGTGTACATAACGGGTACTCAGCGGCGCAGCCGCAATTGAAGAGCGTCGGCCACACGACGTGCGGCCAGCAGCATTTGAATGGTGAGCGGAGCCAATATTTTAAAACCGCCCGATTTGCCCGTGCGCAGCCGGTGAGCCTCGTCTAAACGGCGCCACGTCACAAAAAAATGCTCAGTGAAACGCAGCATGAGGGCCAGCTGCAAAGCCAGCAGATCAGAGGCCACACCCACGTGTTGAAGGGGGGCCAGCAAACGTTCAAAGACATGCAACAAATCGCTGTAGCGGGTGGTGAGTGTGAGGGCCACGCCCATCAAACTGGTGCTGACCAAGCGCAGCACCGTGATGGCTGCCACGTCAGGCCGTTGCATATACAAATGAAACGCAGCAATTAGCGCGCAAGCTACTGCCAAGCCCATGAGAAAAGGTTTTGTTTGAGCCGCCGCTTTACCCAACGACAGAAAAATGCCCCCACACAACACGCTGGCCACCACCAAGGTGTGAAGTTGGTCCGTCAAAAAAAGCCCAGTGCCCAGCAAAGCCAAGCACAGCAGCTTCACATAGGCAGGCACAGCGTGCAGCCAAGTGTGTTGTTCGCTGTAAAGACTGCCCATGCTGCTTATGCGGTGCGTGCTGCCACGTCGGCTTCGTAGGCGGCGCACACATCAAGGCCTACACCATCGGCACGCACTTGGCCTTTGTCTAGCCAAATGACCCGCTCAAAGTGCCGTACGTGGTCAAGTACATGGGTGGACACCATGATTTGCGCCTTGGCTTGCGCAATGTCGCGGTGCAACAAGGCTTGGTTGGGCAGATCGAGGCTGGCGTAGGGTTCATCGAGCAGCAGGGTTTGGTGCGAGGTAATCAACAAAGCCAGCCAGCACACATGCTGACGCTGGCCTTGGCTCAGGCTGCCAATGGCGCGAGGGGCCCAATCGGCTAAGCCTCGGGCTTGCAGCCAGTCGCGCACCTGCAATTGGGCTTGCGCACGCGAGAGCTTCAAGTGGTTCAGGCTAAGGGCGAGCTCTTCCTCCACCGTGGGGAAAATAATTTGGTCATCAGGGTTTTGAAACAACATGCCAACGGCCTGCGGGCCATCGGGCCGTAGTACTTGACCCGATTGGGGTTGGTCTAGCCCACAAATCAAGCGAAACAAACTGCTTTTGCCCGCGCCGTTGTCGCCGATCAAGCCAATGCGGGGTTCGGTCAGTTGTAAACGCAGGTCTTTAAAAACTGTGGTGTTGCCACGCATCAAAGTTACCCCCTTAAGCGCAATGCCAGTGGTGTGTGTAGCTTGCGTGGGTGAAAGAGGAGGAAGAGACATGCACGGGTATTTAGAAAGCTCTGATTATCGGTGCGCGTAAGACATGAAAAAACCCCACCGTGTTACCACGGCGTGGTTTGGTTCTTACTTAAATCCTTAACTGGCTAAGCCAGCGCGGGCAGGTCACTGCGCAGTTTCTACCGCTGTGATCAACGGCTGAGCCAATTCGGGCGGCACAAACTGTGGCCCGTTTTTATTCAGCACAGAAAGGAATCTCCCATGTTGACCGCAAAAGAATTTGAAGAGCGTTACACACCAAAGACCATCGGTGACATCGTGTTCCCCAATGAAGCAAGCAAAGAATTGATTGAGCAGCTTGTGAACGGGCAACGACCATTTCTAATCTCAGAAGGCAAGTGCGGCATCTTGATTTACGGAATATCTGGCACAGGCAAGAGTGATCTGGCAAAAATCAGCAACCACGCTGTGCTGATGCCATACCAAGCCAGTCAGCATTACTATGTCTTAGATGAAGTCAACAACCTGAATGCTCAAGCAATGGCTGTAATTAAATCAGTAATGAACACTGCTGGTAACGTGTTCATATTGACCACCAACCATTTTGAGCACATCGAACAAGGCGTTCGCAGTCGATGTCACTGCATACCTTTCAACGCCGCACCACCACCGGCGTGGCTGCCACTTGCTCATCGCATCATTGCTGATGCTGGCATATCTGGCATTACTGACCAGCGACTGCTGTCTGTCATTGCAACTGGCAAAGGCAGTGCGCGAGACATTACGGATGCACTGATGAGTGTTGTGCTGGATGCAATGAGAGTTAAACCGTGCCCCGCGCCACATCCAAGTACGCCTAATGCGGAGTTTTTGTTGTCTTCGCTTGTCGTGCAACACGACACCACTAATTTACGCAGCCAATAAAAAACCCCACCGTGTTGCCACGGTGGGGTTTAGTTCTTACTTAAATCCTTAACTGGCTAAGCCAGCGGGGGGATTAGAAAGACTTGCGCAGACCGATAGACACGATCTTGCGGTCGCCGGTAGCACCAGCTGTGGCACCAGCAGTACCTGCAGCGGCTGCCAAACCAGTTTTCCAGTTCTCGTAACCAATGTATGTTGCAGTTGTCTTACTGAAGTTGTAATCTGCGCGCAAACCAGTCAACTTAGCTTTGGCATCAGCAGAAGCACCTGTAGTTTCTTGCGTAGTTTGCTGTGCAATCAGATCAATTTGACCAATTGTGTGCTTGATCGCATAACGTGTACCTTTAGATTCGACAGCTGAACCATCAGTTGAAGACTTCACAGCCAAACGATCACCAGAGTTCATACCTGCATACAACGTTGTGTTACCGATTTTGTAGTTCACACCAAAAACGTTAGCAGAAGTTGCTTTAGCACCGGCAGCAGCAGACAGGTTACCCGAGTAGTAGCCTGTACGGTTCAACTGAGCTTCCTGCTTGATGTTAGCCATAGAAACAGTCAATGGACCGTTAACGTACTTCAGACCAATTTCAGTTGCTGTACGTGAGTTAGGGATTTGAGTAGCTGCTTGTGTATCAACTTGCAATGTGTCGCCACCAGGAGCATACAACACAGACGCTGTAAAGCCATTCATTGCAGGTGTGTCATAACGAGCAGAACGGTTGTAGCGAGTTTGTACAACAGAGTTCATCATTGTTCCAGCGTTACCAGCGTAGCCAGAACCTACGCCTGTACCCAATGGCGAAGAGTCACCTTGAACTTCCAAGCCCAATGAGTTTGGTGAACCCAAACGGATGTTACCCATCTTGCCTTCCAAGCCAACGAACGCGGCATCACGTGCCAAACCAGTGGTGGTGTTAGCGTAAGCGCCTGTTGAACCAGCGGCTTGTGCGCCAGTGTTGCTCAAGCTGTCGTTTGCCAAAGAACGTGGGTCCAAGCCATAGCTAACGGTGGCTTTTGTGCCGTTGCCCAAGTCTTCCACTGCAACCAAGCGAATCACGCTGGTTGAAGATGTACCAACTGTTGTGCTAACAGTAGAGCCAGTAGCGCCCAATTGGGTACCAGACTGTTGTGCAGCAGCAAAGTCCAAGTTACCAGACAAAGTCACTGTTGATTGAGCTTGTGCGCCGAAAGCGGCGAGTGCTGCGATAGCAACGAGGGTTTTTTTCATTTCAAGGTTCTCCAAGGTTTGAACAGGGGCCCTAAAGTTTTTAGAGCCAACCTCCGTTTTCGGGAAGTTGTGTGTATTGAACCAGACGGCTGTGTGTTGGCATATGACAAACGTCAAAAAATCGTCGTTTACGTTGCTTTGTAGCAACAAAACCAAAACCACACCCTCGCAAACCCTTGAAAAATGGTGGTTTTGACAATTCTCAAACGTCTAAGAATCTGACACTCCTCGGGTTCAGTTGCCCCTTAAACTCACCCTATGGACCGCTTACTCACCGCCGCTGACAGCGCCTTGCGCACGTTGTTTGCCCGCCACCACGCCAATCGCCCAACCCCCATGTGGGCGGCCGAAGTGCCAACACCCGCTCCACTGACTGAAAGCCAAAAGGCCAAGGCCGCCGCGCTGATGCGTGTGAACCACGTGGGCGAGGTATGTGCTCAAGCGCTTTACACCGCGCAAGCCTTGGCTACACATAACGAGGGTTTGCGTCAGCACCTGACCGACGCGTGTAGCGAAGAAACTGACCACTTGGCTTGGTGCGAACAACGCTTGCACGAGCTTGGCGGGCGCACCAGCTTGCTCAACCCGCTTTGGTACGCTGGAGCCTTTGCCATTGGTTACGGCGCGGCCAGGCTGGGTGGTGACCACATGAGCCTGGGCTTTGTGGTGGAGACTGAGCGTCAAGTAGAAGCCCATTTAGAGAGCCACCTCGGCCTACTGCCCGCCAACGATGGGCCCAGCCGCGCCATCGTGGCGCAAATGAAAACCGATGAGGCGCAGCACGCAAAAGAAGCTTTGGCCGCAGGCGCAGCCGAGCTGCCCGCGCCCTTCAAAGCCTTGATGCAAGTGGCCGCCAAGGTGATGACCACCGTGGCGCACCGCATCTAAACCCGCGGTTTAGGCTTCGACCAGTTCGAAGCTGGTGGTAATTTCAGCCGTCTTGCCCAGCATGATGCTGGCTGAGCAATATTTGTCGTGACTCATCGCAATGGCACGCTCAACCGCGCTGGCTGGCACGCCTTGGCCTGTGACGGTGAAATGCATGTTGATTTTGGTGAACACCTTGGGGTCTTCGGTGGCACGCTCGCTGACGATCTTCACGCTGCAACCTTGCACGTTGTGACGGCCACGCTTCAAGATCAGCACCACGTCATAGGCCGTGCAACCACCTGTGCCTGCCAGCAACATTTCCATCGGGCGAGGCGCCAAGTTTTGGCCACCGTTTTCAGGCTTGGCCGCATCGGGCGCGCCGTCCATGGCCACCACATGGCCACTACCGGTTTCTGCAATAAAACCCATGCCTGATCGAGTGCCAGAGTTGCCGGTCCAGCTGACGGTGCATTCCATGTTTTTTCTCCTGCGCTGTGTGCGATTTATATTGCCTAATTTGTTGGCCATATGCTAGCCTACGGGGCATGAGCGCTGTTCAAAACCCCATCATTTCCGAGTTCCCATCTGAACAAGATGCGGCAACTTACGATGCTTGGCTGCGCCAAAAAGTGCAGGCCTCGCTCGCCAATGCCGCCTCTCCAGCTTCCAAAAGATTTACCAGCGACGATGTGGCTCGAAAAGTTGCGGCCACGATAGAGGCTGAAAATGCAAAGCGTCGTCTGGCTTGATACCGCCTTAGAAGACCTAGATTGCATCGTGGCGTTTATCGCTAAATCTAATCCAATGGCTGCGGCCAAGCTCGCCTCGCAACTGATTGAAGATGCCGATAACTTGGGGATTTTCCGGCCCACTATCGCCGAGGTCGTGTAGCTGGTACTCATGAGTTTGTGAGTCACCCAAATTACGTCATCATTTATCGCCACGCGCTAGCTGGAATAGAGATCTTGAACATCGTTCACTCACGCCAGCCCTACCCCAATTAATCCTCACCAAGAAATTTTGTTGCAGTGCAACAAAATTTACATACAATTTAGGCTTGTCTCCTCCACCCTCAAAAGTGGATTCATGCCCCGAGTTGCAAAACTCGGGGCTTTTTTTTGCTTTTTTGTCTTAAGAGACAATCACTCCATGTCTACCCGCCCCACAAAAGCGCGCGCCCTGCAGCCCGCCGATTACCTGAAAAAAATCTTGACCGCTCGCGTCTACGACGTGGCCACTGAATCAGCGCTGGAGGTGGCGAAAAACCTCAGCCGCCGTATTCACAACACGGTGTTGCTTAAGCGCGAAGACCAGCAACCCGTGTTCAGCTTCAAACTGCGCGGTGCTTACAACAAGATGGCACATCTCACGCCAGCCCAGCTGAAAAAAGGCGTGATTTGCGCCTCAGCCGGCAACCACGCACAAGGTGTGGCACTCGGCGCCAAACGTTTAGGCACCAAGGCCATCATCGTCATGCCCACCACCACACCGAGCGTGAAGATTGAAGCAGTCAAGGCTTTGGGCGGCGACGTAGTGCTGGCGGGCGACAGCTACTCTGACGCTTACACCCACGCGCTCACGCTCGAGAAGAAAAACGGCATGACCTTTGTGCACCCGTTTGACGACCCCGATGTGATTGCAGGCCAAGGCACGATCGCCATGGAAATGTTGCGCCAGCTGCAAGGCCTCAATCTGCACGAACTCGATGCCGTGTTCGTCGCCATCGGCGGCGGCGGTCTCATCAGCGGCGTGGCCAACTACATCAAGGCGGTGCGCCCCGAAATCAAAGTGATTGGCGTGCAAATGGACGATTCATCGGCCATGATGCAGTCGGTGCAAAAAGGCAAGCGCGTCACGCTCAACGACGTGGGCCTGTTCTCTGACGGCACCGCCGTGAAGTTGGTGGGCGAAGAAACCTTCCGCGTGTCGAAAAACTTGGTGGACAGCTTCATCACCGTCGACACCGATGCCGTGTGCGCCGCCATCAAAGATGTGTTTGTGGACACCCGCAGCATCGTCGAGCCCGCAGGCGCATTGGCCGTGGCGGCGATCAAGCAATACGTGGCTGAGCACAAAACCAAAGGCGAAACCTACGCCGCCATTTTGTGTGGCGCTAACATGAACTTTGACCGCTTGCGCTTTGTGGCCGAGCGTGCCGAGGTCGGTGAAGAACGCGAAGCCTTGTTTGCCGTGACCATCCCTGAGCAACCCGGCAGCCTGCGCCGCTTTTGCGAGCTGATTGGCAAGCTGCCCAGCTTCGGCGGCAGCAAATCGCCACGCAACGTGACCGAGTTCAACTACCGTATGAGCGACCAAGCCAAAGCCCACGTGTTTGTGGGTTTGACCACGGGCGTGAAAGGCGAAAGCAGCAAGATTGCGGGCCACTTCACCAAGAGCGGGTTTGAAGCCATCGACCTCACGCACGACGAGTTGGCCAAAGAACACATCCGACACATGGTGGGCGGGCACTCGTCACTGGCACACGAAGAACGCATCTTGCGCTTTGAATTCCCCGAGCGCCCAGGCGCATTGATGAAGTTCTTGTTGGCCATGCGCCCCGGCTGGAACATCAGCCTGTTTCACTACCGCAACCAAGGCGCGGACTATGGTCGCATCTTGATGGGTCTGCAAGTGCCCAAAGCCGACAACAAAGCGTTCACCGCGTTTTTGGATGGCTTGGGCTACCCGTATGTCGAAGAAACACAGAATCCTGCGTATCGTTTGTTTTTGCAGCGCTGAACGTTTTAGCCAAAAAGCAAAAGGGTAGCTGGGCTACCCTTTTTGCTTTCATCTGCGCTTGATTAAGGCTTGATTACTTCTTAGCGGGCAATTCAAGCACCAAGGTTTGCGGCCCATCCATGGCCACGCCCAAGCTAATGCGTCGCCCTTCGGCCAACTGCAACACCAAGCCATCGGCCACCACTGCACCTACACGATAGGGCTTGGCAGGTTTGCCATCAACCGCGATGAGAGCTGCGCCTGAATCGGGGCCTGCGTCCAATACACCCAGCAGCTGAAAACGGCTGGCAGCGCTAGGCGCAGCAGTCGCTTGCACAGGTGCTGCCCCTAAGCTTCGTGCAGCAGCAGACACATCCACCTCAGGCAAGGTCTGCGCCGCAGTGGCATTGCTGGGCGCAGCGCCCGTGGCCGACCAACGCAAACTCCAGCTGACCGCGCTGAACGCCACAGCCCCCCACACCAACAAGGTGGTCACAGGCAACGCCACGCGTGAAGACGCGGACAAAGCAGTGGCAAATGACGGACGAGATCGCAGCATCCGCGGATTATGATTCATCCTTGAACTGAGAACCTTTGAATACCTCATATGCCAGCCCAACAAGCCACCCCAAAAACCAAACGCCAACGCGGCTTCACCCTGATTGAATTGATGGTGGTGCTCGCCATCGTCGGCGTGCTCGCTGCCCTCGTGGTGCCCAATGTGCTCAACCGAGCTGACGACGCGCGCGTGACTGCTGCCAAAACCGATGTGGGCAACCTGATGAACGCGCTCAAGCTCTACCGATTGGACAACCAAAACTACCCCTCAGCCGAACAAGGCCTAAACGCCTTGGTGGTCAAGCCCACCATGGGCCAAGCCCCCCTGAACTGGAAGCCCTACATCGATAAGCTGCCCAATGACCCATGGGGCCGCCCTTACCAATACATGAACCCTGGCGTGAAGGGTGAAGTCGATGTGCTGTCGCTCGGCGCTGACGGCCAACCCGGCGGCGAAGGCAAAAACGCCGACATCGGCAGCTGGCAATAAAACACACGCGCACACTAGCCATGCAGCGCCAGCAAGGCCTCACCCTGTTGGAGCTGTTGGTGGTGTTGGCCATCATCGGTTTGGCCATGGCGGGCGTTAGCCTCTCGCTGCGCGACAGCAGCCAAACGCAGATCGAGCGCGAAGCCCAACGCTTGGTGGCGGTGCTTGAGGCGGCCCGTGCGCAATCGCGCACCAGTGGTGTTGCGCTGGTTTGGCAAGCCACGCCCGAGGGCTTTGCCATTCGGCCCGCCCTTGCCGCTGGGCAGAGCAACAACACGCCCAGCCCCTCTGCACTGAACAATAACAATCCCACAAACCCCATTGCAAGCCGCAATGAAACATGGCTCGCCGCAGGCACGCAAGCCATCATCAGCACATCGGCAACGGCTGCTGACAACGCCGCATCTACCAACTTAGTGGTGCTCGGACCAGAACCCATCCTGCCCCCCGCACGCATCACGCTCAGCGTGGCAGCAGCCAACAAACCCGCCACCACGCTGAACATTGGCACAGATGGTTTGCAACCGTTTCGGGTCTTGCCATGAAAACGCAACGCGGTTTCACCCTGATTGAGGTGTTGGTGGCTCTGGCCATCGTGGCCATCGCACTCATGAGCGGTCTCAAGGTCAGCGGCGCGCTCACACGCAACGCGCAGCGCCAAGCCGATGTGCTGCTCGCGCAAATTTGCGCCGACAACGCTTTGAACCAACTGCGCCTCTCGCAGCAACTTCCCAGCGTGGGCGACTCGCGCGTGCCATGCCCTCAAGCCGAGCGTAACTTTGAAGTGGCCTTGACCGTGCGCACCACGCCCAACCCCGCATTTCGCCGTGTGGACGCGCAAGTGTTTGACGCAGCCACGCCTGTGCTCAACATCACCACCGTGTTGGGGCGTTACTGATGACAAACGCGAAAAGTCAACGCGGTTTCACACTGATTGAGCTGCTCATCGCCATCACCTTGATGGCCGTGTTGGCCGGCTTGAGCTGGCGTGGGCTTGACAGCCTCATGCGCAGCCGCGACATCACGCAAGCGCAGGTGGACAAAACCGCCGTGCTGCAAACCGTGCTGGCCCAATGGCAGGCCGACCTCAACGCCGTGCAGCCCGTGCCCAGCATGGCCGACGCGGGTGTGCTGTGGGATGGCCGCACATTGCGCATCACCCGCCGCGCAAGCGCTTGGCGCGCCGATGGTGCAGACGCTGGCCTGTGGGTGGTGGCGTGGACGCTGCGCGACAACCAATGGTTGCGTTGGCAATCGGCCCCCTTGCAAACACGCGGAGCACTACAGCAAGCTTGGGCCAACGCCGAACGCTGGGGTCAAAACCCAAGCTCAGACGACGCGATATTTGAAACCGCACTCATCCCCCTCGAGGCATGGCAGCTCACCTACTTCCGTGGCAATGCGTGGACCAACCCGTTGTCGAGTGCAGGTCACACCAGCACGAGTGACAACGCTGGCCAAAGCGCATTGCCCGACGCCATTCGCCTACAAATTGACCTCCCCGCCAACACTGGCGTGCGTGGCCGCATCACCCTCGACTGGGTGCGCCCCAACTTCAGCAATACCAAGACATGAAGTACGTCGCACCCAGCCTAAGCACCGCCTGTCAGGCGCCACGCCTGCCGCTCGCCAGCACACAGCAGCGCGGCGCAGCCTTGCTGGCCGCCATGCTCACGGTGGCTTTGGTGGCCACGTTTGCTGCAGGCGCATTGTGGCAACAGTGGAAATCTGTCGAGGTAGAAGGCGCGGAGCGCCAGCGCACCCAAGCACGCTGGCTGCTCCATGGAGCGCTTGACTGGGCTCGCGTCATCTTGCGCGAAGACGCCCGCTCGGGCGATGCCAACGCCCCCACCGACCACTTGGCTGAGCCTTGGGCTGTGCCTTTGCAAGAAGCCCGCTTGAGCGCCTTCTTGGCCGCGCTACCCGATGGGACGGGCAACACCGTCAATGACGAAAAATTTGCACAGCAGGTGCTGCTTTCTGGCCAAGTCAATGACGTGCAAGGCCGTCTGAATGTGACCAACTTGCTGCAAGGCGACAAATTGGACGGCAAAGCCGTGCTGGCTTTTGAGCGTTTGTTTGACACCCTGGGCGTGCCCCAAGCGCAACTCAGCTTGCTCACCCAAGGTTTGGTGGCAGCCCAAAAGCAAAGCAGCGATGCCCCATTGATGCCTCAACGCATCGGGCAACTCAGCTGGCTCGGCCTGTCGCCACAAGCCTTGCAAACGCTCAGCCCGCACATCACCGTGCTGCCGACGCGCTCACTTGTGAACCTCAACACCGCCAGCGTGCAAGTGCTGCACGCCAGCGTGCCGGGTCTGAGCCTGTCGGATGCGCAACGTTTGGTGCAACAGCGCGAACGCCAACATTGGGCCAGCGTAGATGCCTTTCAAAAAGCTTTAGGACGCACTGTCAGCTTGAGCGACACTCACAGCGTGAGCACCCAATACTTTGAAGTGCTGGGCCGCCTGCGCATGCCCCAAACCACGCTGCAAGAGCGCTCTTTGGTCAAGCGCGAAGGCCAAGATTTGAAGGTGCTTTGGCGCGAGTCTGGCTCTCTACAATGACAAAGTCATGCTGATCATTGCGCTGCCCCACTCTGCCCACGCCAACACTGGCTATGCCCACGTTCATTCGGACGGGCACAGCGTGTTGCGCAGCGCCACAGGCGCGGCGGCGACGTTGTCGGCCCATGCGGGCGAAATGGTGGCCGTCGTACCGCACAGCCGTTTGTCATGGCTGCGGGTGCAGCTGCCGCCCGCCAGCCACGGCCCACGTTTGCAAGCGGTGTTGCATGGCTTGTTAGAAGACCGCCTGCTGGACGACCCACAACAGCTGCACATCGTGCCCGCGCCTGACGCCGACACAGTTGCACGCACGGGCGGCGACACCCTGGTGGCCGTTTGTGACAAGCAGTGGCTGCGCGATGCGCTTGCCCCCTTGCAAGCGACAGGCTTAACCGTGCAACGCATCGTTCCTGAGCTGTCGCCCAGTGAACAAGCTGTGCTTCAGGTGATGGGTGAACCTGACCATTCACAAAGCGTGCTGTGTCATGCGCACGGTGTGACGCTGCTGCCGCCCAACACTGCCCAGTGGCATACGTTGACCGAACTCAGTCCAGACGATTTACAAATTCAAGCTGAACCGGCCATGGTGAGCCGCGTACAGAGCACGCTGCAACGCCAGCCCATGCTGCAAAGTGCAGCGCAGCGTTGGGTCAAGTCCAGCCAATCGAATTGGGATTTGGCGCAAGGCGAATGGGCCCAAGGACCGCTCCAACGTCTGCAACGCCAAGTGCTGTCTGCGTGGCAAACCGCCCTACATGCCCCCGCTTGGAAGCCCGTGCGTTGGGGTGTGGTGGCGTTGATCGCCTTGCAAGTGTTGGGACTCAACGCTTTGGCATGGCGTGAGCGCAGCGCTTTGAATGCGCAGCAAGCCTCGCTGCAAACCATTTTGCAAACCACGTTCCCCTCGGTCACCTTGGTCATCGACGCGCCATTGCAAATGCAACGCGAAGTGGATTCGTTACAACAAAAATCAGGTACGGCATCGAGCACAGACTTTGAGCCCTTGCTCGCCGCCTTGGCGGGCGTGCTGCCCGCTGGGCAAACGCCGCAGCAGATTCACTTTGCCAACCACGCCCTGCGCGTACAAGGTGTGACGTTGGACAGCCACTCGGCCGGCATCGCTCGCCTCAAAGCACAGGGCTTGAGCCTGCGCCAAGACGGCAACGACACCTGGGTGTTGCAAGCGGAGGGGGTGAAATGAGCGCGTTGCAATCACTGCGCACACAAGCTGCACACCGCTGGCAAGCTTTCAGCCCGCGTGAACAACGCAGCCTCTCGCTGCTTGGCGCGTTGCTGGCCATTCTGCTGTTTTGGTCGATCGCCATCGCACCTGCACTCAGCACCTTGCGCGACAGCGACAACCGCCGCGCCCAAATTGGACAGCAACAGGCTCACATGCTGGCCTTGCAAGCGCAGGCCCAAGGGTTGCAAACACGCACCCCCATCTCGCGTGACGAAGCGCTGCGCAATTTGCAAGGACTCACACCCGGCGCACAAATGCAACTCAATGCGCAAGGCGATCGCGTGATGGTGCAGCTCAAGGGCGTGCCTGCGGCTGCCTTGGCCAACTGGCTGACCCAAGCACGCACTCAAGCCCAAGCTTTGCCAATAGAAGCGCACTTAACACGTGGCAATACCGCCATGACATGGGATGGCAGCCTTGTATTGAGCCTGCCCAACCGCAGCATGACGACCCACTGATACACGCGCCTCAGACTCCCCCCACTATGCAACGCCGTCCCAACCCCACACCACACACCAGCACACGCTGGGCGTGGACCGGCGCGGGCATGGGTTTGGTGTTAGCACTCATCACCCAAGCGCCCGCGCATTGGCTAACGCACGTCATCGAGCAAGCCAGTGGCGAGCGTGTGCTACTGCCTGATGCACAAGGCACAGTCTGGAACGGCTCCGCACAGTGGGTGCTCAATGAGGGCCCGCTGAACATTGCCGCCACGCCCAACGCAACGAGCCCTGCCAATACAACAGCGCTGCCCACACGCGTGACGTGGCAACTTGGCCCCCGCATCGACTGGACCAACTTTCGCCTCAACCTCAGCGCCACCGTCGCCTCTGACTGCTGCACGCCACAGCCGGTGCGCGTGGATGTCTCCCCCCTGTGGCGTGGCTTGCGTGTGCAGGTGAGCGACCACACGTCCAACTGGCCCGCCAGCTGGCTGGTAGGTTTGGGTGCGCCATGGAACACGGTACAGCCAGAAGGCCAAATGCAACTGCACACCACGCAGCTCCAATGGACGCAACAAGCTGGCCATGAACAGCTACAAGGCCAAGCCGAGCTGCACATGCAACAGCTCTCTACACGTCTGTCCACGCTTCGCCCCTTGGGCAGCTACCGTGTGCGCGTGCAGGGCGGCGACACCGTGGCGCTGACGCTGGACACACTGGAAGGCAGCTTGGTCTTGCAAGGCGCAGGCCAGATCTTGAACGGGCGCGTGCACTTCAGCGGTGAAGCTACAGCGGCGAGTGGCGCTGAAGCGGCACTCTCTAATTTATTAAACATCCTTGGCCAGCGCCAAGGCGCCAAGTCGATTTTGAAAATGGGTTAAGCGTATGGCTAAGCAACACACTGTTTTTCATCCCTCAGCGTTGGCACTTGCCGTCAGCTTGAGCTTCGGACCTGCGCTGATCGGTTTGTCAGTGTCACACGCTGCGCCACCTGCCAAGAAAGCCTCAACCCAAGCGCAACAGCCCATCACGCTCAACTTTGTGAATGCGGAGATTGAATCGGTGGCACGCACTTTGGCCACACTCTCCAACCGCAACTTGGTGGTGGACCCTCGCGTCAAAGGCACGATCAACCTCAGCACCGAGTTACCTGTGTCACCCAACGAAGCATGGAGCCAATTCTTAGCTGCGTTGCGCTTGCAAGGCTTTGCCATGGTCGAGACCAAAGGGCTTTACAAAATCGTGCCCGAGGCCGATGCCAAGCTGCAAGGTGGCAATGTGCAAGAAATTGACAAAGGCCATCGCGGCTCGGGCAGCGGCCAAATCGTCACGCACATCTTCAAGCTCAACTTTGAGCAAGCCAACAACTTGGTACCCGTGTTGCGCCCGCTCATCAGCCCCAACAACACCATCAACGTCAACCCGGGTAACAACTCCATCATCATCACCGATTACGCCGACAACTTGCAGCGTATGGCGCGCATCATCGCCACGCTGGATGTGTCCAACGCCAGCGATGTGGAGGTGATTCAGCTCAAGCACGCGATTGCAGTGGACTTGGCCCCACTGGTGTTGCGCTTGGTTGAGTCGGGCAGCAACTTACCCCAAGCGCCCACCACACCCAGCCAAACTGGTGCGGAATACAAAACCACACTCTTGGCTGAGCCGCGCAGCAATACCCTGATCTTGCGCGCCGCCAACCCTGCGCGCGTGGCCTTGGTCAAATCATTGGTGACCAAGCTAGACCAACCGAGTGGCAGCAATGCCAGCGGCAACATCCATGTGGTGTATTTGAAAAATGCAGACGCCACCAAACTGGCCACCACATTGAGGGCGGCGATCAGCGGACCAGCCACGGGGACAACCGCCTCCGCGAACACAGCCACATCACCTGTTGCGTCCCCCTCGGCGAGCAACACTGGCGGCACGGGCAGCACACTCGGCAGCACGAGCGTATCCAGCGGCTCTGCCACCGGTGGTCAAATTCAAGCGGATACCGCCACCAACTCGCTCATCATCACCGCGCCTGAGCCGCAATACCGCCAACTCCGTGCTGTGATTGACATGCTTGACCAACGTCGTGCGCAGGTGATGGTGGAGAGCTTGATTGCCGAGGTGAATGCAGATAAGGCTGCACAAATGGGCATTCAATGGCAAACCGCTTCTGGCTCGAATGGCGGCACGGTGGGCATCATTGGCACCAACTTCAACAACACGCTCCCCACCACCCAAGGCGCTGGCAACATCATTGGCGCAGCGGGCGGCGCGGGCACGGCGCTCAACACCTTGGGCAATGGCTTGAACATCGGCTCAGCCAAGCAAATCAACGGCACGTATGTGCTCAGCAGTTTGGCCACCTTCTTGCAACAAAACGGCGAGGGCAATGTGTTGTCGACGCCCACCTTGCTGACCTTGGACAACGAAGAAGCCAAGATCGTGGTGGGTCAAAACGTACCCTTCGTCACAGGCCAATACACCAACAACAACACGACCAACGGGTCGGTCAACCCATTCCAAACCGTAGAGCGCAAAGACGTGGGTTTGACGCTGAAGGTCAAACCCCAAATCAGTGAGACCGGCACCGTCAAGCTCTCCATCTTCCAAGAAGTGTCCAGCGTGGTTCCCAACTCGGCGGGCTCCGCCACGGGCTTGATCACCAACAAACGCAGCATCGAATCGAATGTGCTGGTCGACGATGGCTCCATCATCGTGCTGGGTGGCTTGCTGTCTGACGAATACGCCGGTGCTGGCAGCCAAGTGCCGTTGTTTGGCGACATTCCTGTGATTGGCTGGCTGTTCAAAAGCGAGAGTCGCAGCCGCAGCAAAAAGAACTTGATGGTGTTTTTGCGCCCAGTGGTCGTGCGCGACGCGGCCGCTTCTGATGCACTGAGCAACAACCGCTACCAACAAATGATGGGGCTACAACAAAACGCGCAGCCAGGCTTCAACCCCGTCTTGGGTTCGGGCAATTCGCCCGTGTTGCCACCCGCACCTGTGCCCAAACCCAAAGAAGCGCCGAAAGCATCGGGCGACAACAAGGTCGACACACCTCCGTCTGCCGTGCCCAACGCCACGCCCGCTCAATAACCATGCGCCGCCCGCTGCCCTACGCCTTTGCCCGCACCCACCAGCTGTTGCTGGAGGACGATGGCCACTCGCTCACGCTGTGGCACAGCGACGCGCCCGACTTGAGCGCTTGGAGCGAAGTGACGCGCCAATACGCGGTGCAGGCGTTTGAACACACAGACAAAGCCACGCTCGCCAAACGCATCAGCGAAGCCTATGCCCAAGCCGATAGCAATGCCGCGGCTGTGGTGAGCGAAGTCGAAAGCGACTCTGACCTCACCCGCATGATGCAAGAGCTACCCGCTGTAGAAGACTTGCTCGAAGCTGCCGACGACGCACCTATTATTCGCATGCTCAACGCGCTGCTCACACAAGCAGCACGTGATGGCGCCAGCGACATTCACATTGAACCGTATGAGCGCCACAGCAGTGTACGTTTCCGTGTGGACGGCACTTTGCGCGAAGTGGTGCAACCCAACCGCGCTTTGCATGCCGCGCTGATTTCGCGTCTGAAAATCATGGCCGAGTTGGACATTGCCGAAAAGCGTTTACCGCAAGACGGCCGCATTTCGCTGCGCCTAGGCCAACGCGCCATTGACGTGCGTGTGTCCACCCTACCCAGCGCACACGGCGAACGTGCGGTGCTGCGTTTGCTCGACAAAACCGAGAGCAAACTCACCCTGCAAGCCGTGGGCATGGAAGGCGACACGCTGCGCCGCTTTGAGGCGCTGGTGCATCAGCCCCACGGCATCATCTTGGTGACTGGCCCCACAGGCTCGGGCAAAACCACCACGCTGTACGCCGCACTGCAAGGGCTAGACGCCACACGGAACAACATCATGACGGTGGAAGACCCGATTGAATACGAACTTGCAGGCGTAGGCCAAACACAGGTGAACCCAAAAATTGATTTGGACTTTGCCAAGGCGCTGCGCGCCATCCTGCGTCAAGACCCCGACATCATCATGATTGGTGAGATTCGCGATTTTGAAACCGCGCAAATCGCCATTCAAGCTTCGCTCACTGGCCACTTGGTGTTGGCCACGCTGCACACCAACGACGCGGCCAGTGCCATCACCCGCTTGACCGACATGGGCGTGGAACCTTTTCTACTGAGCTCATCGCTGTTGGGCGTGTTGGCGCAACGTTTGCTGCGTAAGACGTGCACGCACTGTGTTGGCAAGGGATGTGATCAATGCGGACAGAGCGGCTACCAAGGTCGTACCGGTATTTTTGAATTACTCACCACCAACGACGACATTCGCGCACTCATCCACAACCAAGCGAGCGAAGCACAACTACGCGATGCCGCACTGCGCAACGGCATGACGCTGATGCGCGACGATGGTGAGCGTTTGGTGCGTGCGGGCATCTCGACGCGTGAAGAACTGATTCGCGTCACCCGCGACTGAACCTCTGCGATTCAGCAACATCCACCATGCCCACCTACTCGTTTGAAGCACTCGACATCCAAGGCCAAACGCGCCGTGGCGTGCTAGAGGCTGACACCGCGCGCACAGCCCGCAGCCAGTTGCGTGCACAAGACTTGGTACCGCTCAAAGTCGAACCCGTGCAACGCCGTGGCAGTGGTTTGAACACGGTGATCTGGGAAAGCAAAGTGTTCAGCAACACCGCCTTGGCGGTGTGGACGCGCCAGCTCTCTGGCTTGGTGAACGCGGGCTTGCCATTGGAACGTGCCCTGTCTGCGTTGAGTGACGAGGCCGAAACACCCCGCCAACGCGATTTGGTATCAGCCCTGCGCACCGAGGTGAATGCAGGCGCCCCATTTGCCAAAGCACTCAGCCAACACCCCCGCGAATTCAGCACCATCTTCACTGCCGTGATTGCAGCGGGCGAACAAAGCGGCTACTTAGGCTTGGTGCTAGAACGCTTGGCCGACGATTTGCAAGAGCAGCAAAACTTGCGCAGCAAGTTGTTGGCCGCAGGGTTGTACCCCGCCATCGTGTGTGCGGTGGCCTTGGTCATCGTCTTGTTTTTACTGGCCTATGTGGTGCCGCAAGTCGCACAGGTATTTGGCAGCAACCAACAGCAGCTACCCGCACTCACCAGCTTCATGCTGGCCTTGAGTCGCTTTGTGCAAAACTTTTGGCTGTGGGGCTTGGTGCTGATCGCCTTGCTATCCGCAGGTGGCCATATCGCCTTGAAGCAAGCCGATGTGCGCATGCGTTTTGATGCCGCATGGTTGCAGATCCCTCTCATTGGCCGTTTGGCACGTGGCTACAACGCCGCTCGTTTTGCCAGCACGCTGGCGATGCTGGCCACCGCAGGTGTGCCCATTTTGAAAGCCCTGCAAGCGGCAGCAGACACCCTGAGTAACACCGCACTCAAGCGCGATGCACAAGATGCGCTGGTGTTGGTGCGCGAAGGGGCGCCACTTGCCTCGGCTATTGCACAGCACTCTCGCTTTCCTCGCCTGCTGGTCATGTTCTCGCGCTTGGGTGAACAAACAGGCACCTTGCCCACCATGCTGCAACGTGCTGCCGCACAACTGAGCGAAGAAGTGCAACGACGCGCTTTGCAATTGGCGACGATTCTTGAGCCCCTGCTCATCGTGGCCATGGGCGCGATGGTGATGCTGATTGTTTTAGCTGTCATGCTGCCCATCATTCAACTCAACCAATGGGTCAGATAAGCCCCCACGCTCGGCACTACCGTGTCCTCGCTGCCCCCCGAGGGGGCTGGTCCGCCTCGGGAGCGGCCCAGCGGCGAACCGTCCTTGGAGAATACAAATGAGCATCTCACTCAACGGTAAATTGGTTGTCGCAATCTCCTCAAGAGCGCTCTTTGACTTCGAAGAAGAAAACCAAGTCTTCGAACAAGGCGACGACCGTGCCTACATGAACCTGCAGCTCGAACGCCTAGAAACCCCAGCCAAACCTGGCGTGGCGTTTTCGTTGGTGCAAAAGCTGTTGGCATTCAACACGTCTGAGGCACAACGTGTGGAAGTGGTCATCCTTTCGCGCAATGATCCTGTGAGTGGCATGCGTGTGTTCCGCTCGGCGCAGCACTATGGCTTGCCCATTCAACGCGGCAGCTTCACACGCGGGCAATCGCCTTGGCGCTATTTGCGCCCACTCAACGCCAACTTGTTCTTGTCCACCCACTTGGCCGATGTGCGCTCGGCACTCGACGCAGGCGTCCCCGCTGCGCAGGTCTACCCCCATTCAGCCCGCGCTTCTGAGGCCAACCCACATGAAGTGCGGATTGCGTTTGACGGCGATGCGGTGCTGTTCAGCGATGAAGCAGAGCGCGTATTCCAAGCCCAAGGGTTGGATGCGTTTCAGCAGCACGAAAAAAGCAAAGCCGAGCAACCGCTCTCTGCAGGCCCATTCAAGCCACTGCTGGCCGCCTTGCAAGTGTTGCAACAAGCGGGCACACCTCACATGCGTATTCGTACCGCGCTGGTCACCGCCCGCAGCGCACCTGCGCACGAGCGCGCCATTCGCACGCTGATGAACTGGAACATTGAAGTGGACGAAGCCATGTTTTTGGGCGGCCTAGAAAAAGGTGAGTTCTTGCGCGAGTTTGAACCCGACTTTTTCTTTGACGACCAAACCGGCCACATCGAATCTGCCGCTCGCCATGTGCCCGCAGGCCATGTCGCCAGCGGCGTGCGCAACACCGACTTTTAAACACATGAACGCATTCAAAACCGTGGCCAACAACGTGGCCACGAACTGGCAAAAAAGTCGCCTACAACTCAGCCGTGTCTGGGCCCTGTCGCTGCCCTATTTCAAGTCAGAAGAAAAATGGCGTGCGCGTTTGCTGCTGGCCGCCTGCGTGGGTTTGAACCTCGGCATGGTCTACATGATGGTGCTGCTCAACGACTGGAACCGCGTGTTCTATGACGCACTGCAAAACCGCAACGCCGAGGTGTTTTGGCACCAGCTCGGTGTATTTGCCTTGCTGGCCACCTGCTTCATCATCGTGGCGGTGTACCGCTTCTACCTCACGCAACTGCTGGAAGTGCGCTGGCGTGCGTGGATGACGCGCGACTACTTGCAACGCTGGCTCAATGGCCATGTGTTTTACCAACTCGAGTTGCAAAGCAAGCACGGCACAGACAACCCCGACCAACGGATTCAAGAAGACGTGCAACAGTTCACCGCCGATACAGTGAGCTTGTCAATGGGCCTGCTCGATGCCACCGTCACGCTGCTGAGCTTTGTGGGCATCTTGTGGTCACTCTCAGGCGGCTTTAGTTTTGACGTGGCGGGTGAAACCTACAGCATCCCCGGCTTCATGGTGTGGATGGCACTGGCCTACGCCTTGGCGGGCAGTTTGATTGGCCATTTCATTGGCCGCTCAATGGCCTCACTCAATTTTGCACAACAGCGTTTAGAGGCTGATTTCCGTCACCATCTCATGCGCGTGCGCGAATACAGCGAAGCCATTGCACTTGACCGTGGCAACGCGGTCGAACGCCAGTCGTTGCAAGAGCGTTTCAAGCTGGTGCTGGATAACTTCATGCGCTTGCTGCGCGTGCAAAAGCGCTACACCTGGTTCAACTCGGGCTACGGCCAAGCCGCGGTGGTGTTCCCCATGTTGGTGGCGTCACCCCGTTATTTCAGCGGGGCCATTCAGCTGGGTGAGCTGATGCAAATTTCATCCGCGTTTGGGCAAGTGCAAGAGTCACTGAGTTGGTTCATCAGCAACTACAGCCGCTTGGCATCATGGCAAGCCACCACGCTGCGTTTGACATCGTTTCAAGACCAGATGAATGCGGTTCAAACAAACGTCAACAGCGATGGGCCTTCGTTTGCACAAGCACAACACGACATCAACCTGTTGCACACCACGCCCCTCACCATCTCCCTGCCCAGCGGCGAGGTGTTGTTGGCCGACACCTCTCTCAACGCCACGGCCGGCGACACTGTGCTGATTCGCGGCCCATCAGGCTGCGGCAAGTCCACCTTGCTGCGTGTGCTCGCAGGCATTTGGCCGCATGTCAGCGCCCCTACGCACGACCGCCGTGGCGAGCCCATCACTTACGGCCCCGTGGTGTTGCCTGATCGCAGCATGTTCATGCCGCAACGCCCGTACTTTCCGCAAGGCACTTTGCGCCAAGCGCTGGCCTACCCAGACAGCGCCGAGCGCAACAGCGACGAAGCCCTGAAGAACGCGCTGTACGACGCGATGCTGCCGCACTTGGCGGACCAACTCGACACCGCCGGCCAGTGGACACAACAACTCTCCGGCGGTGAGCAACAACGCTTAGCCTTGGCACGTGTGCTGCTCAAACGCCCGCGCTGGGTGTTTGCGGACGAAGCCACCAGCGCGTTAGACGAAGCGACAGAAAAAGTGGTCTACGAAAAGTTGCTGACGATGGTGCGCGAAGAAGGCGGTGGCTTGGTGTCGATCGCCCACCGTGCCAGCGTGGCGAACTACCACGACAGCACTTGGCAGTTTGAGCCCGCGCCTGAAGGCAGCACGGCCAGATTCGTTCTGGTGACGGAATAACAAAAGCGTGCGCCATGCCGCACACGCTTTTCATGAAACGCTGAGCTATCTAAGTTCAAGCAGTTACAGCGTTTACGATTTCCAGCGCACCCACCCTTTAGCTCGCAAATCGCAAGCGGGGCAAGTACCGCAGCCGTAGCCCCAATCGTGACGGTGTGTGCGGTCGCCCATGTAGCAGGTGTGGGTGTGCTCCACGATGAGGTCCACCAACTGAGCCCCGCCTGCCGCATGGGCTTTTTGCCCGAGGTCGTGCGCCAGCTGCCAGGTTTGCGCTTTGTCGATCCACATGAGTGGGGTTTCGATCAACAAGCGGCGGTCCATGCCCAGCGACAACGCAATTTGCATGGCTTTCATGGTGTCGTCGCGGCAATCGGGGTAGCCCGAGAAATCGGTCTCGCACACGCCGGTAACGATCACATCCAACCCTCGGCGATAGGCCAAAGCCGCCGCAAGCGTGAGGAACAACAGGTTGCGACCCGGCACAAAGGTGTTGGGCAGGCCTGAGCTTTCCATTTGAAACGCCATATCGCGCGTGAGCGAGGTTTCGCTCACCTGCCCCAGCACGCCTAAGTCGAGCAAATGATCTTCGTCCAGTTTGGCACCCCACTCTGGAAACTGCGCGCGCACTTGCGCGAGCACTTGCATGCGGGCTTCTAGCTCAACCAAATGGCGTTGGCGGTAATCAAACGCGAGTGTTTCCACACGCTCGTACTGCGCCAGCGCGTGGGCCAGACAGGTGGTGGAGTCTTGACCGCCCGAGAACAAAACCAAAGCGGTGCGATGAATAGGGTGACGTGCTTGCATGAACGTGGTGTGCTGCTGAGTGAGGACTGTTAGTGCTGGCTATTTGATGCAAACGATTTAGTGCGAAGAAGGTGCGTGCGATGCGTGTGCAATTCTGTCGGTCAACGCAATGGCCAAGGCGCTGAGCAAGAAGGTGATGTGAATGATGGTTTGCCACATCAACACCTTCTCGTCGTAGTTGGCCGCGTTGATAAAGGTTTTGAGCAAATGGATGGACGAGATGCCAATGATGGCCATGCCCAACTTCACCTTCAACACCGATGCGTTCACATGGCTCAGCCACTCGGGTTGGTCGGGATGGTCTTCCAAATACATGCGAGACACAAAAGTTTCGTAGCCACCCACGATGACCATGATGAGCAGGTTGGAGATCATCACCACGTCAATCAAACCCAAAACCACCAACATGGTGATGGACTCGCTGAGCTTGTCGATCACCATGCCGTTCTTGTAGCCAATGCTGGTGACCAGCGCATCCAACGCATGTTGGTTACCAAAGGCAGCCTCAATCAAGTGGACCAACTCGACCCAGAAGTGAAACACGTACATGCATTGGGCCAAGATGAGTCCCAAATACAAAGGCAGCTGCAGCCAACGACTGGCAAAAATGAATCGTGGCAAACGTGGGGGTTGGGTCATGACGGCTAGGGGTTTTCAGAAGAAGACACTAAATTTTGCCTGAGCCCGCCTAAACTCTGCCCATGCTCTTACAAATTTTCTCTTTGATCCTTCACTTCGCTGTGGGCCTCATCGCGGGCACTTGCTTGCTTCGCTTGTACATGCAAGCCATGCGTGTGAATCTTTCTCGCAGCAGCGGCAACCCACTGGCTCCGTTTGTTTTCGCCATCACCGACTGGTTGGTGCTACCGCTACGCCGATTTGTGCCCGCCCTAGGTCGCTTGGACACGGCCAGCTTGCTTGCAGCTTATGCCGTGCTGCTGACCAAACATGCACTGCTGTGGTTGGTGATCGGTGCGAGCACAGATCCGTTGTTGCTCTTACCCAAGGCCGCGCTTGAACTGGTGAGTGTGATGCTGTCAGGCTTGATGTGGCTAGTGCTGATTTACGTGTTGATGTCATGGATGCGCACCGCGTCGGATGCCGCGTACTTTTTGGCGCAATTGGTAGAGCCCTTATTGGAACCAATCCGCCGCGTATTGCCTCGCATGGGTGGCGTGGACTTGTCCCCCATCGCTGTGCTCTTGCTGATTCAAATTGGCGAGATCGTGCTGCATGGCGTACGTACCGAGCTGATGCTTTAAGGATCCGTATGCGACACACGGTCATTGCCATCGCCCTCGGTCTTTACGCTGCGTTTTTCGCTGCTCAGACCGCACAAGCGCAAACGCAGGCTCTGCCCGCCGTGACCACCGTGGCATCGTTGGATGTATCCCGTTACATGGGCACGTGGTACGAAATAGCAAAATTCCCGAACCGTTTTCAAGCCAAATGCGTTGCCAATACACGCGCTCGCTACTTGGCACAAAACAGCACCACCGTACAAGTGCTCAACAGCTGCGAAACCGCGGATGGCAGCATCATTGATGCACTTGGTTTAGCCAAGCAAGTGGGGGGCGAGACATCCCCAAAACTGGAAGTGCGCTTCGCACCCGCGTGGCTGAGCTGGCTACCCATGGTGTGGGGCGACTATTGGGTGATTGACCTCGACGCCGACTACCAACTGGCCGCTGTCAGCGACAGCCAACGTGAGTTTTTATGGGTCTTGTCGCGCACACCACAAGTTCCTGCCAAAGCGTATGACGCTTTGCTCGAGCGACTCAAAGCCCAGCACTTTGATGTGAGCAAGTTAGAACGCACACCCCAGCGCTAAAGGGTGTGCTTGCGAGTCGACTGAAGGCTTTATTTGATCCAAGCAGCCAAGGTTTTGGCGTAGGCGTCAAAGTCTTGAATGGGGCGCTTGGCCACACCCGAGGCTTCAGCAGCACGTGCCACCGCAGGCGCAATGCGCTGAATCAGGCGTGTGTCGAATGGCTTGGGAATGATGTTGTCCACACCAAACGTCAAATCCAAACCAGGGTAAGCGGCTTGCACTTCGGCAGTCACTTCCAACTTGGCCAAATCAGCGATTTCGCGCACGCAGGCAATCTTCATGGCTTCGGTGATTTTGGTCGCACCGCAATCTAGTGCGCCACGGAAGATGTACGGGAAGCACAACACGTTGTTGACTTGGTTGGGGTAATCCGAACGGCCCGTGGCGATGATGCAATCGGGGCGCACGGCTTTGGCCAACTCGGGGCGAATTTCTGGTTCAGGGTTGGCCAAGGCCAAGATGAGTGGCTTGTCAGCCATGGTCTTGACCATGTCTTGTGTCAACACGCCTGGGGCGGAACAGCCCAAGAACACGTCTGCACCGTTCACGGCATCGGCCAAGGTGCGAGCGTCTGTTTTTTGTGCAAAGCGCGCTTTGGACTCGTCGTAACCGCCGGGGCGGCCTTCGTAAATCACGCCCTTGGAGTCGCACACATAAATGTTCTCGGTCTTCACGCCCAAGCCCACAAACACGCCCAAACAAGCCAAGGCAGCAGCGCCGGCGCCTGACACCGCCACTTTGACTTGGGTGATGTCTTTGCCTGCCAACTCCAAGCCATTCAACATGGCGGCCGCCGAGATGATGGCCGTGCCGTGTTGGTCGTCGTGGAAGACGGGGATGTTCATGCGTTTGCTGAGTTCACGCTCGATGTAAAAGCACTCGGGTGCTTTGATATCTTCGAGGTTGATGCCTCCAAAAGTCGGCTCCATGGCGGCAATGATGTCCACCAATTTATCTGCGTCGTGTTCGTCAAGTTCGATGTCAAACACATCAATGCCCGAGAATTTTTTGAACAAGCAACCCTTACCTTCCATCACTGGCTTGCCGGCCAAGGCACCAATATCGCCCAAGCCCAGCACCGCTGTGCCGTTGGTGATGACGCCCACCAAGTTGCCACGGCTGGTGTACTCGTAAGAAGTCAGGGGGTCTTTCTCAATCTCCAAGCAGGGGTACGCCACGCCAGGTGAATAGGCCAAGCTCAAATCGTGCTGGTTGTCCAGCGGATGCGTGGGCTCCACACGAATCTTGCCCTTGGTGGGCGAGCGGTGGTATTCAAGTGCGGCGGTGCGTAATTCTTGTTCTGCAGGAGTCATGAGAGGTCCGAACTGTTTTTTGAAAAGGGGGTCTATCGTACCGTGAGGACCTGCCCCTTCGGGCTAAACGGGCAAGTCCCTACACTTACGCACTTTCCAACTACTTTGCTCTGTCCAGCCCACATGCAAGCCCTGCTCAACGCCATCGCCACCCTACCAGTGCCCACCGACGCGCAACGCGTGTTTCATGGCCGTGGTGGTTTGCACCCAGGTTGTGAACATTGGGCGCTGGATGCGTTTCCACCCGTCTGGGTGTTGACCAGTTTTCAAGCAGTCCCTGAAGAAACACTGGCCGCCATCGACCAAGCCTTGGTCGCACGGTGGACACAGATTGCCCCAGACCAACCGCTCAACTGGGTGTTTCAGTGCCGTGCCGAAGGCCACCTTGACACCCGTTTGATGCGCGGCACTGTGCCCGAGCCGCATGTGGTGACAGAAAACGGCAGCCGTTTTCGCGTGCACGTGCTCAAAGGCCAAAACCACGGCTTGTTTTTAGACATGGCCGAAGGACGCGAGTGGGTCAGGCAATGGGCGCGCGCGCAGGCCGCCGATCCGGTCACTGCACAGTCGCGACCCAAAGTGCTCAACCTCTTTGCCTACACCTGCGCGTTTTCGGTGGTGGCCCTGCAAACCGGTGCGCGTCAAGTGGTGAATGTGGACATGAGCCACGGGGCCATGGCGATTGGGCAGCGAAACCACCCGCTCAACGACATCCGCACGGGTGCAACATTTTTGATGCACGACATTTTTAAAACATGGGGCAAGATCACACGTGGCGGTCCGTATGACTTGGTCATCGTCGACCCACCCAGCTACCAAAAGGGCAGCTTCATTGCCACGAAGGATTACGCCAAACTCATGCGCCGCTTGCCCGAGCTGATCGCGCCGGGCGGCCATGCCCTGCTGTGCCTGAACGCGCCCGAACTGGGCTTGAACTTCTTGCAAGACCAAATGCAAGAACTTGCGCCAGAACTTCAGTTTGTGCAGCGCGTGGCCAATCCTGAGGTGTTTGCCGATGAGTCCCCTGAACGTTCGCTCAAAGTGCTGGCGTATCAAATGCCTGCGTTGCCTCACACCCCAGAGAAGCCAGCATGAGGTCTCACATCTCCATCGTCGACGTGGACAACTGCGACACCTGGACCCGCTACCGCAGCGGCCTGTGCAACAGCTGCGCGGCCAACTGCTGCACCATGCCTGTGGAAGTGAAGATGGCCGACTTGATTCGCCTTGAGTTGGTCGACCCGTTCGAAGCTGAGCACGAAGAGCCCAAACAAATTGCCAAGCGGCTGCAAAAAATGGGCGTGATCGAGCACTTCAATTTCAAAAACAGCATCTTCACTTTGGCCCGCCGCGCCAACGGCGATTGTCAAAACCTAGATGCCAAAACGCGGCGTTGCACCGTGTACGACAAGCGCCCCAACACTTGCCGCCTACACCCACAGGTTGGGCCACGCCCGAATTACTGCCCTTACGGGGCTGTACGCTGATCACTTCATGGCGGGAGCCAAGAGTGCTGGCATGGCCAAGTAGTTGATCACCACAACCTTGCGCTTACCCTCGGTCGCAGGCACGTGGTGCAACAAGTGACCCGGAAAAAACACCAAGGTCGCACTTGTAGGATTGGCCGCCACCGTGTTGTTGAAAACAATGGGCGAGCTGCCCGCATCCATTTCTAAGTACACCACGGCTGAATAGGTGCTGGGCATGTGGTTGTGAGGAATGGTGTAGTCCGATGTGTCATACATCGCGCACCAACAATCTGCAACGGCCAAGTCGTAATTGAGCCCCGTCAAATCAAGACCACTGAAACGCACGCTGGCTTCTTTGATTTTGCTAGCCACCAAATCAATCAAAGGCTGTAATTTATCGGTGAGCAAATGGCTTTTCCATGGGCTCATGTACACCGCTTTCACATTTGATGGCGTGGCATCTGGGTGCGCTTGACGAAGTTCATACAAGGCCTGAAGAGCCAAATCGAGCACAGGCGCAGCGTCGCGCAAGCTGCATCCAAACACGGTGGACTCGGTGGGCACATTGAATTGTGTGAATTCAGAAGCTGATGGCGTAGTCATGGCGTTCATCAAGTTCAAAAACAGGGACCTGTCCATTATTTTAGGCAGCCAACATCGTCCCTCTGCATTTCTTAGCCCCGCAACGACAGGTGTATTTCGCTTTGAGCGCGTCAGTCATGGGCTCGTCACTGACGAGCCCATAGTTGAAAGTCAACTCTTCACCACGCCACACCTGACGGCGGGTCTGGATGAAGATACGCCCGTCGACCTCGATAGGTTCACAGTTGGGACGGCACGAATGGTTAATCCAGCGTGACGCATTGCCGCCATGCAGCCCATCAATCACCCGCGAGTCGTCGATGTGAAAGTAAAACGTGTGCTCGGGGTTGCTTGGGTCGTGTGGGTGGCGACGTTGCGCCTCAGCCATGGAGATGATTTCGCCCACGTACTCAATGACCCTCTCGCCTGCCGCTAAGTGGCACAGAGCGAACACGCCTTTGCCATGAACGCGAGAGGAGAGGACTTCGATGCGAAGCTCGCTTGACGCAGGCACCGCGCGAGCGGGCTTATGGGTCATTCGACAGTGGCGGACTAATGTAGCTTTTACCATTCATCAAAGCCTTTACTGCTATGGCTTTGGGGAAACCATGCCAATCTGTAGTGTTGCCTACAATATTGATAATTCATCAAACGCATTAGAAATCTCATGTCTCTGATTCAAGGTCACAACAGTTCCGAGTGGATACAAAATCGAAATTCATATTCATACATTCCTGGAAAACTGCTCTTAAGCGAAGGACCCTCTTCAGATTTTGATTGGGATCAATTGCATTTGAATAGCTATGTGCCCGATTCGAAATCAACTTCAAAATGGGGCTCATCAGTTGAGCTGGATCACTACCACCAGAATCTGCTGATGTCAGAAAAGGATGCTGATTTGATTGTCGGTTTTCTTTCAGTGATTTTTTGGGGCTATGTATCTGGATCAGACGGAGTTGTTCGAACAGCCAGAGCACTAGGCAAGGTTCGATCATTCAGAGATGGAAGGGCTAGTCAAACTCCGACATCAAAATATGAATTGCTTCAAAGCCTAAAAAAATCTAGAGAATTAGTTGCACAAAAAGACTACGGCAAAGCACTTTATCAATTGATGTCTATCAAGTACTTGGGCATGTCGTTTGCGTCCAAAGTAGTGATGTTCATGAGCCCCATTGAAACAGCGATTTATGACAGTGTGATTGCCGAGCGACTTTCCAAGCATGAGTCTTTAATTTCAAGCCAATGGGTTTGTTCGTCAATGTTTGGAACCATTGCTCGTTCAAGCACTCGTCACGAAACTTCCCATTGAAGCTCTCGATGTAGCCGTTTTGCATAGGGCGTCCTGGCTGAATCAAGATATGTCGAACTCCATGCGCCGTTGCC
>JACCDH011190024.1_pt1 | contig 29099 bp, 25 predicted proteins | sample 7442481 | NCBI WGS metagenome assembly JACCDH01 (sample SAMN15323433, study PRJNA562643) | freshwater metagenome | isolation source: river surface water | place: USA:Blue River Watershed | collected 2017-08-15 | reverse complement strand
TAATGACTACCTCAAACTCGCAGGCGTGGGTTCAGGTGCTGACCGCGACTCGGTCATTTTGGTGCGGGCAGACGGCTCAGCCCTTACAAGCAACGGCAGTTGGTTCGGTTCTATCAATGGCATGAAGGTCATGCCGGGTGACTCTATCGTCATGCCGGACAAGTTAGACCGCGAAGCTGCTTGGAGCGCGGTGGTGCGCAACGCCAAAGACATCACGCAAATCTTTTATCAACTTGGGCTTGGCGCCGCAGGCCTCAAGGCTTTGGGTTACTAAGGCTGACTATGTCTGAACAAACCTCAAACACCGCTATTGATGCAATGGAAGAAGACGAAATCAGCCTTCTCGATTTAGCCATTGCTTTGGGTGAAGAAAAGAAAACACTTTTCGCAATACCTGCAATCACCACCTCCTTGGCTATTGTTGTGAGCTTGCTGATGACGCCCATCTTTACCGCCAAGACCGTCATGATGCCGCCTCAGCAGCAACAAAGCGGTGCCGCTTCTGCTCTGGCGAGTTTGGGTGCGCTGGCTGGCTTAGCCGGCGGAGCAGTAGGCATCAAAAGTCCAGATGAGATGTATATTGCCTTTATGCAAAGCGAGACCTTGCAAAATGAGATCATCAAAAAATTTGACTTGCAAGAACGCTACAAGGCTAAAACACTCGTAGACACGCGAAATGCCATGAAGGGCGTTGTCAAGATAGCGGCCGATAAAAAGGCCGGACTTATAAGCGTAGAAGTTAACGATAAAGACCCTGAGTTTGCAGCAAAGCTTGCCAATGCTCATGTCGAGGAGTTACGCAACTTAATGGGCAGGTTGGCTGTCACAGACGCACAGCAACGCAGAGTTTTCTTTGAGCAGGCAATTACAAAAACACAAAACGAGTTGGCCGAAGCAGAGGCGAACTTCAGAGCTGCCAAGGAAAAGTCTGGCATGCAGGTCACAGCTGTCATTGCTGAGACCTCTGTAAGAGCAGGGGCTGAAATGCGTGCTCAAATAGCTGCTAAAGAGGTGCAGCTCGCTGCCATGGGCAGCTTTGCTACACCTCAGAACCCCGATGTTCAACGCTTGGGCGGAGAGCTTGCTGCTTTGCGCTCGCAATTAAAGAAACTCGAGATGGGCAGTGGCTCAGACGAAAAAACTTCTCCTCTTCAGCAACTCGCTGTGAAATCTTACCGCGACATCAAAGCCCGCGAGGCCATGATGGGTGTGCTGGTGGCTCAGTACGAATCTGCTAGGGTGGACGAGGCCAAGGAAGGCCCGCTGATCCAGCAGGTAGATGTGGCTTTGCCACCTGAGCGTAGATCCAGCCCCAAGCGGGCCATCATTGTGTTGGTATCAGCTTTTGCAGGCTTGTTCTTGGGTTTGCTGGTTGCGTTTGTTAGGCGAGCCATGCGAAAGGCAGCTGAGAACCCTGAAACAAGTGGCCAGATAGCAAAACTCAAGGCTGTTTGGCGTTTGCAATCCAGCTGATACGAAGATTCAGCAGGATTCTTCCCAAGCCTAAGCCGCCATTTGGGTTCATTTTTTGCGGCCAAGCGAGGCATTGCCTTGCATTTCAACAAACCTTCACTGCATGTCTTCTCGGTCAGGCCACAAAAACTCCACACTTCAGAAATATTAGTGCCTTTAAGTGCTAGTTTAGGTTTGAGTCATGGTTCATTTCGAATTTCGTTCAAAAATGAACAAATCACATGTTAGCAGCTAAAATTTAAGTTAGCTCAAAGCATATCTCGTCATTTGTTCCAGCAGCTAACAGGCCGTTGGTTCGGCGGTAGCGTGGATGATTCAAAAAATACATGCCAGTAAAACAGACGCAGACGCAAGAAGATACTTACTTTCGCGTGCTTCGTGCTTTAAACGAAAACCCAGATCTCACACAAAGAGAACTGGCCCAAAAGCTGGGAGTGAGTGTTGGAAGTCTTAATTATTGCTTGAAAGCCTTAATTGAAAAAGGCTGGGTCAAAATGCAAAACTTCAGCCAATCTAAAAACAAATTTGGCTATGTTTATATCCTGACCCCTAGAGGCATGGCTGAAAAAGCTGCGTTAACGGGTAATTTTTTGAAACGAAAGCTCGTCGAATACGAAGCGTTGAAAGCAGAGATTGAGTCTCTTCATATAGAGCTTCAACCAAGCAACAACAGGTCACATTAAAAATGCATCAAGTCGTTCCTGTAATCCTTTGTGGCGGCTCTGGCACTAGGCTGTGGCCTTTATCGCGCGCCGGTTTTCCCAAGCAGTTTTTGGTTTTATCTGGAACCACAAGCTTGTTTCAGCAAGCTGTTGAACGTGTGAATAAATTGGGTGATGAAGAAATTACGGTGGGACAGACCCTGGTTGTTACCAACGAAGAGCAACGTTTTTTAGCTTTGGAGCAGTTGCGCGAAATTCAGGATGTGCAGGCCACATTATTGCTTGAGCCTGTCGGGCGCAACACAGCACCTGCCATTACCCTAGCTGCGCTACAAGCCTCCGAAAACGGACAAGACCCTATTTTGGTCGTCACGCCCGCCGACCAGACCGTTCGAAACTATGTAACGTTTACGGCAGCTTTGCAACAAAGCATTCGCTTAGCCGCTGCTGGTGGAATCGTGATTTTGGGCATCACCCCCGATAAGCCAGAAACCGGCTACGGCTACATTCAACAATCTGGCAGTGTTGGTGCACATGGCGAATACACCGTGGCTCAGTTTGCCGAAAAACCAAGCCTTGAAGTCGCACAAGCCTACTTGGTTGGTGGCGAACACACTTGGAACAGTGGCATGTTTGTACTCAAGGCCAGCACATGGCTGAAGGCTTTGAATCAGTTCCGTCCTGAGATTTTGACTGCAACGCTAGCTGCATGGGCGGGTAAAACCGCAGACGCATCGTTTGTCCGTCCAGACAAAGAGGCCTTTGCCCAAGTGCCGTCAGAGTCCATCGACTATGCAGTGATGGAGAAATGCCCAGGCTCCAATATCCCTTTACACATGGTGCCGCTAGATGCCGGATGGTCCGACCTTGGTGCATGGGACGCCGTGTGGCAAGTTAATCAGGACGGCAAGCAAGACGCACAAGGTAACGTAACCAGCGGGGACACTTTGTTGGCTGACACGCACAATACATTAGTGCATGCATCTAGTCGCTTGGTGGGCACTGTAGGGGTAAGTGACCTCATCATTGTTGAAACCGCAGACGCCGTGTTGGTAGCCGACCGCAGTCAAAGCCAAAATGTCAAAAAACTAGTGCAACAACTAGAGGGCCAAAAACGCGAAGAGCTCAGTTTGCATCGCAAAGTGCATCGCCCCTGGGGCTGGTACGACAGCATTGACGAAGGTGAGCGCTTTAAAGTCAAACGCATTCAAGTCAAGCCTGGCGCAAGCTTAAGCCTGCAAAAGCACCATCACCGCGCCGAGCATTGGATTGTGGTCATGGGGACAGCTGAAATCACCAATGGTGAGAAAGTCTTGATGTTGGCGGAAAACCAATCTACTTATATTCCTTTGGGTGAGGTACACCGATTAGCCAACCCAGGCACGATTCCGCTTGAAATCATTGAAGTTCAATCGGGGAGCTATTTGGGCGAAGACGACATCGTCCGTTTTGAAGACACCTACGGACGCACAGATTAAAAATGATCACTCAAAAAATCTATGTAGCAGGTCATCGCGGCATGGTGGGCTCTGCCATTGTGCGTCAGTTGTTGGCTCAGGGTGTTGCGCCAAACCAAATTGTCACCCGCACCCATGCAGACCTAAACCTAACCAACCAGCTGGCCGTGCAACAGTTTTTTGCTCAAGAAAAACCCGAGCAGGTTTACTTGGCCGCAGCCAAGGTTGGTGGCATTCATGCCAACAATACTTACCCAGCCGACTTTATCTATCAAAACCTCATGATTCAAGCCAACATCATCGAGGCGGCCTTTCAGAATGGTGTGAAAAAGCTGTTATTTTTGGGCTCCAGTTGCATCTATCCACGATTGGCTGCGCAGCCCATGCGCGAAGATGCCTTGCTCACCGGCACGCTAGAGCCCACCAACGAGCCCTACGCCATTGCAAAAATTGCAGGCATCAAACTCTGCGAGAGCTACAACCGTCAATACGGTGTTAGCCATGGCGTGGACTATCGCAGTGTCATGCCTACCAACCTCTACGGCCCTGGTGACAACTACCATCCCGAAAACAGCCATGTCATTCCAGCGTTAATCCGTCGCTTCCACGAGGCCAAGCAAACCAATGCTACGAGAGTGGCCATTTGGGGAACAGGTACACCACGTCGTGAGTTCTTACATGTGGATGACATGGCCGCCGCTAGCGTACATGTCATGCAGCTGCCCAAATCCATGTATGACCAACACACCTCTCCCATGCAAAGCCAGATTAATGTAGGCAGCGGGTCGGATGTGACGATTGCCGAAGTGGCTAAGGCCATTGCCCAAACGGTGGGCTATACCGGCCAAATTGAATTCGACACCTCTAAGCCCGATGGCGCGCCGCGCAAGTGGATGGACAGTTCCTGTCTCAATGCCCTGGGCTGGCAAGCCAAGGTGGACTTGCGCCAAGGCCTCGCTGCTGCCTATCAAGATTTTGTGAGCGAACTATGACAAAACCAACTCAACCCAAAGTCGCCCTGATCACGGGCATTACCGGCCAAGACGGCTCTTACCTTGCTGAATTTTTGCTGGAGAAGGGTTACATCGTGCACGGCATCAAGCGCCGAGCCTCACTCTTCAATACCCAGCGTATTGACCACATATACCAAGATCTGCACATCGAGCATGCCAACTTCAAGCTGCACTACGGCGACCTGAGTGATACCAGCAACCTCATTCGCATCGTGCAAGAAACGCAGCCTGACGAAATTTACAACCTTGGCGCCCAAAGCCATGTGGCCGTAAGCTTTGAAAGCCCCGAATACACCGCCGATGTCGATGGGATTGGCACCTTACGGTTGCTCGAAGCCATTCGCATCTTGGGCCTCGAGAAAAAAACCCGTTTCTACCAAGCCAGCACATCCGAGCTCTATGGCCTAGTGCAAGAAATTCCGCAAAAAGAAACCACGCCCTTTTATCCACGCAGCCCCTACGCCGTGGCAAAGATGTACGCCTACTGGATCGTGGTCAACTACCGTGAAGCCTATGGCATATACGCCTGCAACGGTATATTGTTTAACCACGAAAGTCCGCGCCGTGGTGAAACATTCGTTACTCGCAAAATTACACGTGGGCTAGCCAATATCGCGCAAGGACTAGAACAATGTCTTTACATGGGCAATCTTGACGCCTTGCGGGACTGGGGCCATGCAAAAGACTATGTTCGGATGCAGTGGATGATGCTTCAACAAGATATGGCAGATGATTTTGTCATTGCCACCGGCGTGCAATACAGCGTGCGTCAATTCATCCAGTGGAGTGCGGAAGAGTTAGGCGTCACTCTCAAATTCGAAGGCCTAGGAGTCAACGAAATTGCCACCGTTGCTGCAATTCAAGGTGAAAAGGCACCCGGACTACAGGTCGGTGATGTGATCGTACGAGTCGATCCCCGATACTTCCGACCCACCGAGGTGGAAACTTTGTTAGGTAACCCCGACAAAGCCAAGGCAAAGCTGGGCTGGGTGCCCGAAATTACCGTGCGGCAAATGTGTGCAGAGATGGTTGTATCAGATCTCGAAGACGCAAAAAAGCACGCCATTCTGAAAAAGCATGGATTCCAGCTGAATATGAGCACTGAATAAAACCCAGATTTATTTTCAATCTAACCTAATTAATTCAAATGCTTAAAAACTCAACAATTCTGGTCACAGGCGGCACGGGGTCGTTTGGCAACACATTTGTACCGATGACATTGGCAAAGTACAGCCCCAAGAAAATCATTGTGTTCTCTCGGGACGAGATGAAGCAGTGGGACATGGCTAAAAAATTTGTTGACGACGATCGCATTCGCTTTTTTATTGGGGATGTTCGCGACAAAGATCGCCTCTATCGCGCTTTAGATGGTGTTGACTATGTGGTGCACGCCGCAGCCACCAAAATTGTGCCAACCGCTGAGTACAACCCATTTGAGTGCATCAAAACAAATGTGAACGGCGCCATGAATTTGATCGATGTATGCATCGACAAAAATGTAAAGGGGGTGGTGGCACTGTCTACTGATAAGGCAAGCAGTCCAATCAATTTGTACGGCGCCACCAAGCTAACGTCAGACAAACTTTTTGTGGCTGGGAACGCCTATTCTGGCGAGCATGGAACGAAATTCTCGGTGGTGCGTTATGGCAACGTCATGGGTTCTAGGGGGTCAGTGATCCCGTTTTTCATGTCCATTCGAGACAAAGGTGTTTTGCCGATCACGGATGACCGCATGACTCGATTCATGATCTCACTGGAGCAAGGCGTTGAGTTGGTGTGGCATGCTTTTGAGGACATGGTTGGGGGTGAAATATATGTGAAAAAAATCCCATCCATGAAGGTGACTGACTTGGCGCGAGTGGTTGCGCCTAAGTGCACGCAAGAAGTTGTGGGCATCCGTCCGGGGGAAAAGCTGCATGAGCAAATGATTGGAGCAGAGGACGCTTACTACACCTATGAGTATCCGGAACACTTTAAGATTTTGCCGACCATCAATGAATGGGCCAGCAGCCCAGAACGCATCAAAGATGGCAAGAAAGTTCCTGAGGGCTTCATCTATGCGAGTGATAACAACCCTGAATGGATGACGGACGTGCAGCTTCAAACATGGATTGAAGCCAATCGAGAAAAAATCGGGAGCATTTGAGATGATTCCGTATGGCCGTCAGGACATTACACAAGAGGATGTGGACGCGGTTGTTGAGGTGCTTCGCTCTGACTATTTAACGCAAGGGCCTGCAGTGCCGCGGTTTGAGCAGACGGTGGCTCAGCATGTCGGCGCCAAGCATGCCTTGGCGGTCAACAGCGCGACATCAGCGCTGCATATCGCCTGCTTGGCTTTGGGTTTGGGGCCGGGCGACTGGCTTTGGACGACGCCCGTCACGTTTGTTGCGTCTGCAAATTGTGGTTTGTATTGCGGAGCTCAAGTTGATTTTGTAGACATTGACCCGCGTACCTATAACCTGTGTCCTCAGGCCTTAGAAGCCAAGCTTGTTATCGCGCAATCGCAGGGTAAATTGCCTAAGGTGGTGGTGGCTGTTCACTTGTGCGGGCAGCCCTGCGATATGGCTGCCATCCATGAACTGGCAATAAAATATGGTTTCAAAATTATTGAAGATGCCTCCCATGCTATCGGAGGCAAATACAAAGACGAGTTCATTGGGATGTGCCGCTATAGCGACATCACCGTCTTTAGCTTTCACCCAGTCAAGATCATCACCACAGCCGAGGGTGGAATGTCGCTCACCAACGACGATGAGCTGGCCCATCGGATGAACTTGCTTCGCAGTCATGGCATCACACGTGATTCCGCGCACATGACGCATATCCCTGATGGTCCTTGGTATTACCAGCAAATTGAGCTGGGCTTCAACTATCGAATGACTGAGTTGCAAGCGGCGCTAGGACTTAGTCAAATGCAGCGCTTGGACGCTTATGTCGCGCGCCGTCACGAGCTAGCCAAACGTTACGACCAACTTTTGCGCGACCTACCCCTGATCACGCCTTGGCAACATTCAGACGGTTATTCTGGTTTACATTTGTACACTATTCGTCTCAAACTCAACGAAATTCAACAAAGTCATCGCCAAGTTTTTGAGAGTTTGCGTGACTGCGGCATTGGAGTGAATCTGCACTACATACCGGTTCATACGCATCCTTACTACCAAGGATTGGGCTTTAAGGGGGGTGATTTCCCCGAGTCTGAGCGCTATTACGCTGAGGCGATCAGCTTGCCCATGTTTCAAACACTCACCTTTGCCCAACAGGATGAGGTGGTAAAAACTTTACATGAGGCGTTTGGGATATGAAACTGGCCTTGGGAACGGTTCAGTTTGGTTTGAGCTACGGCGTTGCCAACACCCATGGTCGAGTGTCCGAGCAAGAGGCCAAGGATGTGCTAGCTTTGGCCAAGCGTGCAGGCATCGACACATTAGATACTGCGATTGCCTATGGCGATAGCGAATCCGTATTGGGGCAGTTGGGGGTGGCCGATTGGAAAGTAATCACTAAATTGCCTGCCATGCCCGATCGTGTATCAGATGTTCGTGCTTGGGTTGATCAACACGTTAAAGCGTCCTTGCTTAGATTGAATACAGGGCGTTTGTATGGTTTGATGTTGCACCGTCCAATGCAGTTGTTGGGGTCACACGGGCATGCTCTTTTTGAAGCGCTTGAGGCGGTTAAAGCCGAGGGTTGGATTGAAAAAACGGGCGTTTCTGTTTATGAAATAGCAGAGTTGGCGCAACTGGTTGATCAATACTCCTTTGATTTGGTTCAAGCACCACTGAATATTTTGGATCGACGATTGGTGGATTCGGGATGGGCGGATCAACTCAAAGCGGCTGGGGTGGAGCTTCATGTGAGATCTGCTTTTTTGCAAGGCTTGTTGCTGATGCCACCAAATCATCGGCCAATTAAATTCAACCGTTGGGCAGATGTTTGGAGTGTTTGGGATCGCTGGCTGGAAAATGAATGCCTGACACCAGTTCAAGCCTGTCTGGGTTATTTATCCCACTTGTCGGCAATCGATCGTGTTGTTGTGGGTGTGAACACGGTTGCGCAACTCAACCAGATCGTCGAGACTGCAGATGTTAAGTTAAACAGCCTACCCGAATTCCCAACTTTGCAAGATACAGGTTTGTTAAATCCTGCCAACTGGGATCAATTATGAAAGTTGTCGCTATCGTCCAAGCCCGGATGGGCTCAACCCGTCTGCCTAACAAGGTCATGAAACCGATGGCGGGCGTACCCATGATAGAGTTGTTATTGGCTCGTCTGTCGAAGTCTAAATTAATTGACAAAATTGTCGTGGCTACATCAATAGACGAGCGAAACATCTTCTTGGTTGAGCATGTGCAAAAGCTGGGTTATACCTGCGTACGCGGAAGCGAAATTGATGTGCTAGACCGCTACCTTGTTGCGGCAAGACAAGCGCAAGCGGATGTGGTTGTTCGAATTACTGGTGATTGTCCCCTCATTGATCCCGTATTGGTGGATAAAGTCATCGCAAAATTCAAAGCCGAAGGCTTGGATTACCTTAGCAACACCGCCCCTCCTAGTTATCCCGACGGCCTCGACACCGAAGTCTTTACACTTAAGGCGTTGGAGCGAGCTGGGCGCGAAAGCAAAGACCCGTTTGATCACGAACATGTCACTCCCTATTTGCGCAAACCCGGTTTGTACAAAACTGGTTCCATGCAACACTGCGAAGACCTATCTAACTTGAGATGGACCGTGGACGAAATGGCAGACTTTGAAGTGGTCAGTCAAGTTTTTGCATTCTTTTCGCCCAACATTTTCTTCTCCTGGTCAGAAGTGCTTGACTTGCAGCGGAGTCAACCAGCACTTTTTGCTGCTAACCAAAAGATGATTCGAAACGAAGGAGCCGCTATGGGCACAGGTCAAAAACTTTGGAAACGCGCTAAAACGGTGATTCCTGGGGGTAATATGCTTCTGTCAAAACGGGCAGAGATGTTTTTGCCCGAGCAATGGCCAGCATACTTTAGCAAAGCCAAAGGCTGCCAAGTGTGGGACTTGGACGGCAAAGAGTACATCGACATGTCAATCATGGGCATTGGTACAAACATTCTGGGCTATGGTCATAAAGAGGTGGACGCTGCAGTTCAGCAAACGGTATCTGCGGGAAATATGTCAACCTTTAACTGTCCAGAAGAAGTTTACCTAGCCGAGAAACTGGTCGAGCTTCACCCTTGGGCAGATATGGCGCGCTTGGCTCGTTCTGGTGGTGAAGCCAACGCCATTGCCATTCGTATTGCCCGAGCAGCTTCTGGGAAAGACAAAGTGGCAGTTTGTGGTTACCACGGCTGGCATGACTGGTATTTATCCGCGAACCTAGGTGATGATGAAAATCTAGCTGGCCACCTGTTGCCGGGCTTGGACCCAAAAGGTGTGCCGCAAAATTTACGTGGAACTGTCTTGCCGTTCAGCTACAACAAATTTGATGAACTTGAAAATCTGGTCAAAACCCACGATATTGGCGTTATCAAAATGGAGGTCGTGCGCAACAAGGGACCGGAAGACAACTTTCTTCACAAGGTGCGCAAGCTTGCCACAGACAAGGGCATCGTACTGATTTTTGATGAATGTACATCAGGCTTCCGACAAACCTTTGGCGGTTTGCACAAAATGTATGGCGTTGAGCCCGACATGGCTATGTTTGGCAAAGCGCTGGGCAATGGGTATGCCATTACAGCTACCATTGGCCGTCGTGAGATCATGGAGGCGGCCCAGTCGACCTTTATCAGTAGCACCTTTTGGACCGAACGCATTGGCCCAACAGCTGCACTAAAAACACTGGAGGTGATGGAACGCACCAAGTCATGGGAAGCCATTACTCAAACCGGCTTAATCATTCGCGAACGCTGGCAGCAACTGGCCGACAAACATGGCATTCAGATTGACCACTGGGGCCTGCCCGCGTTGACGGGCTTCACCATCAAGAGCGACAACGCACTTGCCTATAAAACTCTCATTACTCAGGAAATGCTGGCTAAGGGATATTTGGCTGGCAACAGCGTGTATGTTTCTACCGAGCACACTCCAAATTTGTTAAACGACTACTTTGCCGAGCTGGACCCCATCTTTGCAAAAATCAAAGAGTGCGAAGAAGGCCGAAATGTAATGACCTTGCTCAAAGGGCCTATGTGTCACGGCGGCTTTAAACGCTTAAATTAGATCGAGTTACTTTACAACACATGAATGTAGCCCTCCGAACCGATGCCTCAATGAATATTGGCACGGGTCATGTAATGCGCTGTCTGACATTAGCTGACGCGTTAAGCGAGCTTGGGGCAGTTTGCGTCTTTGTGTGCCGCCCACACCAAGGGCACCTTATGGCATTAATTCTACAGCGCGGCCATAAGGTTTTGGCATTACCTGAACTGCAAGGGATCATGCAACTGATGTGCCACAACACATTGCATGCTCACTGGCTGGGCACAGATTGGGCAACAGACGCGCAAGATACTCGACAGGCTTTAAGCAACTATATGGGTGGACTGTCGGTAGACTGGCTTGTGGTGGACCATTACGCGCTTGATGCACATTGGGAACTTGCCTTGCGCCCTCAAGCAAAGCACATCATGATCATTGACGATTTGGCCGATAGGCCACACGCATGCGATCTGTTATTGGATCAAAATCTGGGGCGAAGCGAACAGGACTATGCCAATTTGCTCAAAGGCAGGCCCACAACCTTAGTTGGCCCACAATACGCCCTGCTTCGCCCAAATTTTGCTGCGTTGCGAGCCCAAACTTTAGCTCGTCGTCAAAATAAGCCATATTTAAGTCGCCTGCTCGTAACTATGGGCGGAGTGGATAAAGACAACATAACCAGCCAAGTACTGACCGCACTGCAAAACTGCACCATGCCATCGGACTTGTCCTTGACCGTAGTCATGGGGCTACATTCGCCTTGGCTTGAACAGGTGCAGGCGCTGGCAAAACAAATGCCTTGGCCCACAGAGGTCCTGGTGGGCATCGACAACATGGCTCAGATAATGGCCGAAAGCGATTTTTGCATCGGTGCAGCAGGAAGCACTTCGTGGGAACGTTGTTGTCTAGGGTTACCAACCCTTATGCTGGTTTTAGCCCCCAATCAAATAGCAGCTGCCAAAGCTATTATGGCTACGAACTCGGTTTGGATGCTCGAAAGAACCGATGAGTTATCCAAGAACATGTCAGAATTTTTCTCAAAACTATCTATCAATTCTGCACTTAAAACAGCCAGCGCTGCTGCCAGTAGCATCTGCGATGGTTCTGGCACTGCCAGAGTCACGAAGTTACTTGTTTCTCTTTCATAATGACACTCGAATTTAAATCTGCCATTGGGCATCTACGGCCTATAAAGACAGAAGAGTTGGAGCTTATGCTTTCATGGCGAAACGCACCAACCGTGAGATTAAATATGTATACACGTCATGAGATAGGTTTGTCCGAGCATTTGGATTGGTGGTCAAGAACTCAAGCCCGTTCGGATCAGCAATATTTTATGTATGAGCTCGATACTGTGCCGCTTGGAGTTGTTGCATTTAACAGTCTTAATGAATTAAATAAAAATTCATTATGGGCGTTCTATGCATCAACAACTGCTCCAAAGGGCGCAGGGATTAAAATGGAGTATTTGGCCCTTGAATATGCCTTTAATAAATTAGGTTTACATAAGTTGAGTTGTGAAGTATTGGCATTCAACAGAACTGTAATAAAGCTGCATGAAAAATTCGGGTTTAGTGTGGAAGGCGTATTCCGCGATCAGCAAAAAGTAGAAGATAAATTTGTGGATGTTTTCCGATTGGGGATCTTGGCTGCCGAGTGGGCAGATAAGCGAGATGAAATGATTGTAAAAGTGATCGGAAGGTCAAAATGAATATTAATAAGATTAGCAAAAAAATTTCTATTGCTGGAAGGCCAATTGGACTAGCTTATCCACCATATGTGATTGCTGAATTGTCGGCAAATCACAATGGCGAGTTGGATACCGCATTGCGCATTATTGAGGAGGCCAAAAAAGCCAAAGCGGATGCAATAAAGCTCCAAACCTATAAACCTGACACTATCACATTGAATTGCGACACAGAGGATTTCAAAATACGTGGCGGACTTTGGGATGGCAGAACACTCTACGACCTGTACGAAGAAGCCCATATGCCATGGGAATGGCATAAAACGCTCTTCGAGCATGCGCGCAAAGTGGGCATCACCATCTTTAGCTCCCCTTTTGATCACACTGCCATTGATTTGTTGGAGGATTTGAACACGCCTGCTTACAAAATAGCTTCATTTGAATCGATTGACTTGCCACTAATCAAATACGCCGCAGGTACGGGCAAGCCGTTGATCATTTCCACAGGAATGGCCAATGCCCAAGAGATACAGGAGGCAATTGATGCCGCGCGTGTGGGCGGTTGCAAAGAGCTAGCGATCTTGCACTGCGTGAGTGGATATCCGGCACCGGCTGAGGACTACAACCTTCAAACCATTCCTGACATGATGAAACGCTTCGGTTTGGTCACGGGTTTGTCTGACCACACGTTGGACAACACAACAGCTATTGCTAGCGTCGCCCTAGGAGCAAGCATCATCGAAAAACACTTCACACTCGACCGCAATGGTGGTGGTCCTGATGACAGCTTCTCATTGGAGCCGTTTGAGCTGGCTCAGCTATGTCAAGGCTGCCACACGGCTTGGCATGCGTTGGGGCAAGTTGATTACAGCCGCAAATCCAGCGAACAGGGCAATGTGAAGTTCCGACGTTCGCTTTACTTTGTTAAAGATTTGCAAGTAGGAGATGTAATTGAACCTGATGCTATTAAAAGCGTTCGACCTGGATTTGGCTTAGCACCTAAATATCATGATTTAATAGTTGGAAAAAAAATAAAAAAAAATGTAATCTACGGAACACCAGTAACAATAGATTGTGTACATAATACAGAGAATGAATAGTCAATATAAATAACGAAATGATTACTAAATTAAAATATATCAAAACATTTAGGGAATGTTAATGCCCAATTTAATATTGAAAATTATAAAAAAAATAAATACAAATAACTCAATATACGCAATAATTTCAGGGGCGGTATTAATATTCATTACATATACCTCATTGGAGTTATATGTAATGAAATTATTGGCGAGCATTATCTCAGAAAAATATTTTTTATTGAATATTTACGAGTTTGGACTGATATACTCATTCTATATTGTCATCTATCTTGTGCAGCAACATTTAATTTATAACATACCGAAATCTTTAGGCATATTAATAAACGAAAGAATATTTAGTTTTTTACTTAATTCTGAAGCGATAAATAGAGAAACATCGCACGGCGAGGTTTACTCTTTAATAATTGACGAAGTCAAAAGATTGGTTCATTATGTTCTAACCCCGATGATGCAAATTATTCAGAGAATATGTACTATAGCGATTTATATCGGTGTTGGCATATATTTCTTCGGGACTAATATTTTAATATCCGGTTTGGTGATCATTCCAATAATCTTCATTTTGAAATTTCAAAAAAGAAACAGAATTAACTATGACTTTCTAATCAATAAAAGCCAATCAATACGCTCGGAATTAATTCAAACCATCATTAATGACAACTTACATATAAAATCCTACAGGCCAGCAAGCCAAATTACAACATTATTTAATGAGCAAACAAAAGTATTTTATGATACTTTTGCTAAAGCGTCAATCTTAGTAGATTCTCAAAGAATAATATTAGATATAGCAATACTTTCATTAATTCTGTTTATATATAGTTATGGACTTGAAGCGCCTTCAGCAGAAAAGTTAATTTTGATATTAATTGTATTCAGAGGGGGGCCGCAAATAATTGGCTTGCTAAATAGCGTCACACAACTATTAAGTAATATCAGTTGCGCTACACCTATATCTTCTATGCTAGAAAAAGATTTTTTCTCTCGACCAATATTGGAAAATTTTAGAAACATAGAAGAAATTAATGTAGAGTTAAAAAATAAAATCAAATTTACTATAAAACAAGGAATAAACTTAGTAGTAGGACCATCTGGTAGTGGAAAATCGACTCTTCTTGAGGATTTTTTTAGGAAGAATCCACATATATTATCTAGTATCACAAGCTCTAGTCAAATAATACCTTGTTACATTTCAGCGAAACCAAAAATAATCCCTGGAGATCTTCACTTAAATAGGATCGATGATTCTGTGGAGAAAAATGACTTTATAGATTATCTTAATATATTTTTTAAATTCCAGATAAATATAGAAGTATTTTTTAAAAATGCAGATAGGCCTAGTCTCGGTCAACTCCAAAGAGTTGCTATTGCTCGCGCCCTAGCAAGCAAATGCAATCTAATCCTGATTGATGAAACTTTAAGCGGCATGGATAGTGATACATTAAATTTAATTCTTGAGAAAATTGAGCAGTCAAAAAAAATGATTTTGATTGCCACTCACGACTTACGGATTATAAATAAATATTCACCAGTATATACTTTTGAATAAAATTCAAGCATTAGCACTATCAATTTCAGCAATTTTTTTGTTGATGTATGGATATTGGATATATTCTATACCCGCTGTATTATTAATCTATCTGAATGAGCTAAAAACCATAAATTTCGAAAAACAAAAGGGAATCCCAAAAATCATTATTCTTACCCTTTCATTAACTTTAGCATCTAATATTTTCATATTTAACAATCAATATTTCGATCAATCTTTTGTAGAGACATATAAGGAAGATTTATACTTTAAATATGCACCTTTATTAAAAGATCACCTATCAGATATTATAAAGGTAATAGCATTTTCAATTTTATATACAAAATTTGGGATTTGGTCGAGTAAGAACAATTCAAAACTACTTATATCAGGTTTTAGTTTTTTTATTCTTTTAAACTTTTTAATTTTAACTGCTCAAACATTGATATACCATTTACTAGGTGTTCAGCTTGATCTAGCAATTGGTGGTGTTGAGGCACGTCAAGACTATTTTGAAGACTTCAGACCTACATCAATTTTTTTCGAACCACAAACTGCTGCAAATTCTTTATCAATGGCAGCTACTATGCTTTTGTTATTAATTGGTGCATCAAAAAAATTAATCATAATCAATCTATTACTTACAGTAGCTTCTCTAGTGATGATTAAGTCAACTGCAGGTTTTATTTATGCCATAGTGTTTCTCATATATATAAAGGTAAATTATTTCGAAAAAAATAAAATCATTTATCTGCTGATAATAACAGCTTTGGCGGCACTATATTTAATAGGAGTATTAGATATTTATATCATAAGATTCCTCAATGACTCAGCAGTTGACGGATCGGCAGCATATAAGGCAACAAGTTTTATTTTAATGATTTATGAACATTCAATTATAAGGGTAATTTCAGGTTCTGGAATCGGATATAACGATTGTTTTTGTCTTCAACGCGATGTAACACTTGGATGGACATTGTTATATGAGGGTGGCTTGCTGGGACTTATTCTAATTATTTCACTTTATCGTCGTTTATGCTTTAATTTTAATTCAAAGCTGTCTCTTCTTCTACTTTTAATATCACAATACACTATTTATATGCCATTTCCTTGGTTCTTAATTGGTGCCTTACATAACTATAAAAAGCAAGTTAATTTGGGTGTGCAATACTCAAGAAAAAATTAGTATCACCTATCAATTAAAGGTAAAATGTATGTTTAACTTTCTAATATATGGATTCAGGCTGGCATTAACATTACTTATTGTAGTATTTCACTTTCATTTCAATTTTCAAAATTTTGAATATCCCCCAATAGTAGATAAATTTTATTTAGCAGTAGATTGTTTCTTTGTTATAAGTGGATATCTGATTTCAAAACATATCACTAAATATGAGACAACGACAGATTTCATTATAAGCCGAGCATTAAAATTAATTCCACTTCATTGGTTAGGAATTGTTTTTATTTTAAGTATATATATTTGCAGATATTTAGCAATAAAAATATTGGATATTAGCGTCAGTGCAAGTGAAACTCTGTTTATTTACCCAAATGATACACCCCATTTAATAATAGATTTTTTAGTACTGAATGGAATTGGATTAATGGATTCACTTTCATGGAATTATCCGAGTTGGTGCATTTCAACTGAAATTTTCTTGTATATAATATATTCATATTCAATTAGAATGAAGAGAAATATTTCAATTGCAATTTTCTTATTTTCATTAATTGTAATCCTTCGATTTCCAACTCTAAATATAGTGACTCACAGCGATGATCGTATAATTTTTTCAACGTTATTTCGAGGCATACTGGGATTTTATTTTGGCCACTTATTTTCAAATTCAAATCATTTAAATCGAATTATATTAATTGGACTCCCTCTAATCACATCCCACTTTAATGCAGATACAATAATATATATTATTCCTCTTTTGATGATACATTTAAGCGAATTCAAAACTTTAGAAACACGCAATAATAACTTGTATACGAAATTGAATATGGTTAATTTTTATATATACATAACGCACGCAGGTTGTATAATGATTACTGATATAATAACTCGAAGAGTAAATACAAATAATAGTATCGTAATATTTATTTTCGTAATGATTGTATCCATTTTCATATTCCATAAAATTCACAAAAAGGTAGAAAACTATGTCGCAAAAAAATATATTAAATGAGCTAAATCTAAACGGAATAATCAGTTACAGAGAAAATGACGATATAGCCAATAAACTATTTTATGATTTTGGTGTGCATTGTCTGAAATTATTAAAAGATAATAAACTAAATGATTTGGGTGATTGTGAAATAAGAGCTGGTGCCGATGAGGGCATGGTAGAAATAAGGATAAATGAAAACAATATACCATTATTTTTTCAGGATATATATTTCAATACAAAAAACAAATTTGAATCAATCTGCAATTCTTACTTGGGAAGCAATAGGGAAATAATTGGAAAAATTTATATTAATCACGGTGTCATTAAAACACGAGGAGCACATTCGGATGGCACAGTTCTGCAGTTAAAAAAGTTTGTATATTGCACAGATGTAAGTATTGAAGATGGCCCATATTCATATCAAGTTCAATCACATAATATTTCAATAAAAAAAATCATTTCTTTTCTCATTTATAAATTATTTACTAAAACAGATCCGAATACATATTTATTCCGAGATAAGTGTACGCCATTTATTGGTGATGCAGGAACTACTCTCATAAGCGATCAACGTGGCTTACATAAAGGAATACCGCAAACAGATTCAAAAAGATTCAGAGTTGTATTGGTATTCGATAGTGGTCATTAAAAACTATTACTCTGACTATTCACAGGAAAATGTACATCGAAAAGAATGCACTCTTTTACCATATTCAGGCAACAAAGTTTAAAGCAGTCGGAGCCACGGTAATTGTCCAATTGGAGTGTAATCGTCTCCTAGGAGCAATGAATTGAGAAGCAAAATTTTTTCAGTAAAAGTGGTTCTATTTAAAGAGGTCAACATTCAGTATCAACCAGATTGGGGCGCGATCAAGCGCGTAGAACCTGGCATAGTTGTTATAGATATATCCCGAGTTAAGCTCAGCACCGCGAAATTTAGCAAATGGTAGTCCTAATACAGTGGAATGTATGATTCCATGAAGTCGTGCATGAAAGAGTTCGAAGAAGAGTAGCAGCTCATAAAGAAGTTGTAACTTAAGGAATGGCTGATGGCTGGAATCGTCTCGTGGGCGCTAAAAAAAGTGGTAAGGCCATCTCGAAGAAGAGAGATGGCCAAGAAGGCAAATGCAGAGCTAGGTGCGAATAGTTGGGATGCCTGTGATATGTTTCGCATCTGCGAATCCTCATAAAGCTACGAAAGCAAGCTTGATGAAGTAAACGAGGATGTGTCCAACTGTTGATTCGATTAAAGCATCAACATCGCTATTAGGGGTTTTGGTTCGTGTTATTACATGCGAAATTAAAGAAATCCAAATGGAATAACAAACGGCTGTATCGGATTTTCAACTAGCTAGAACACAATTTGCGAATAAAGCAGTTGCACTAGAGGACTAAAAAGAACTGACGGTGCCGTAAGTCATAAACCGAATGTGGTCGATGGATTTAATGCAAGAGCAGTGAGTAGATGACAGACATTTCGAATACTAAATGTAATTCATGACTTCAACCCTGAAACCATCTGCATGGAAATTGACTTTCTCTTTGCTTGCAGAGCGGGTGATTCGAGAGCTCAATCAGATCTTTTCTTGAGTGGGGTAAAACAGAAGTAATTCGGCGATACAACGATCCAGAGTACATCATGCAGCAATCCAAACATGGTCGCAAGTGAGCCATTCAGGCTTGAGTATTCAACCTGTTAACCTACCACAAAACCTTATACCAATAAGTTCAAAAGGACAGTGCGGTACGATCGTCTGTAACAGTACTATTATTGTGGCTTGGCAGAGGATCAAGACATTTCAAAGAAGTGGATGTGTGGTCTTACAAACAAAATCGCACAAATATGGCCTTGGGCGGTTTCACTCCTAAGCAGCAGTTGGCCATGGCTGGTTAAATTTTTTACTTCTGGGTCACTTGCAAAAGAGGGTAATTGCCCTGCAGCTTATAAATCAAATAAAACATGAAAATTTTAATATTAACACCGGTTTACGAGCCTTATTTTGAACTTGGAGGGCCGGCAAAATCAATTAAAAAAATTGTTCTTGCACTTATAAAAAAGGGACATGAAGTTACTGTGTTAACTCAAGAGCATTACCCCTGCAACTATTCGGATTTTAGCATTTATTTAAAAGCTAATTTTATTGATAGAGCATTGAATAAATTACTAAATTTTACAATTAACCAATATATAGTATCTAATTTTATATTTCTAATTAAAAATGTGAGAAGTTATGATGCGATATATTTAAACTGCGGTTTTTATTTTAACAATTCCGTAGCCGGAATTTTAGGAAAAATATTGCGGAAAAAAATATTATTTTCACCAAGAGGAAGTTATTCTATTGCAAGGGCAAATAACAAAAAAATACTAAAGAAAATATTATATTTATTTGATTATATATTTTGGATGCATAATTCTGTTGTTATTTTGCTCTCAGATAAAGAAAGGTTGGATTATGTGCATAATAAAAAAAATATAAATATCATACCCAATATTTATGAAAATAATATTCAATTTGTTAAACGCGAAAATATTTTGAAAAAAATTATTTTTTTAGGGCGGCCAGAAGAAAATAAAGGCTGGGATATTTTTTGTAATATTGCAAATAAGTATAGTGACAAATATCACTTTGTTGCCATAATAAGTTACGAGAAAAATATTAAAGCAAATTTCAATGAGATATATATAAACCCGCCTCAAGAAAAAATTTCGATGAAATTGATTGAGTCAGATTACATTTTTATGTTTTCCGATGGTGAAGGGATGTCTATGTCGATACTAGAAGCTTGCTATTATAAAGTCATTCCAATTGTTAATAATAATTCGGTATTTTCTGAAATAATGGAAGGATGTATTCTTGTCAACAATCTAGATGAAATTGAAGATTGTTTTGAGAATTTGCATAGTGTTAATGTTTGTCAAATTTCTCGAGCACATATCCATAAAAGCATATTGGAATATTGCTCATCTATTTCGGTTTCTAATAAATTTGAAAGGCTTCTTAACGATGGCTTATTGCGATGAAAAGTTAATTATTATCACAGAAAAAGAATACTTTCAAGATTATATTTTTAAAAAAAATTACGATTCAAGAAAAAAATTAATTCTATTCATTTTTGTTTACTTATACAATTTGAACAAAAAAATAAAGGCATTATTATTTCGTTTATCTTGTAAATTACTAATAAAGAGAGGTTATATAATTGGATTGCATTTTGGTAATAATTTCAATTTAACAAAAAGCAAACTTATATCAAATCAAACAATTAGTTTTGTAATGTGTCCAAGTAGCGCAGAAACTTCTCATAATTTCAAGTTGCCAATGACATCCAGAGATTTTTCAAATCGTAGATTTATCGAATATGGGATCGTTAATAAACATAAACAATTTGATTTTATTTGCATTGCGAACAATTCTAAAAATAAAAACCTATTAAAATTTCTAGAATCTTTAATATTTAATAAATATAATGGAACCGGAATATTTGTAATACCTACTCACGATCATGAATCTATCAAAACACATGATGTTGAAATAGTAAAAATTTACAATACAACTGATGAGGATTTCAAATCACGTATTAGTATAGTTAGATTATCAAATGAATTGGGCTTCCAAGGACTACAAGGCCCAGCCTTACCACTACTTACTTCATTGGCTTCATATCTTGTCCTACCTAGCGATTCAGAAGGTGAGCCTAGAGTAGTAACAGAAGGAATTTTGGCAGGCGCAAAAATTATTTTACCAGCATGGCAAACGAGCAACTTACCGATTGAATACAATGAATTTATATTACGGTTTAAAGACTTTAGCAATCTTATCGATATATTGATGAAACCTGCTAATTTCGATGAAATAAAACATAAAAAATTTATTGATGCTTATTCAGTTAGTGCTGAGAAATTTATTACCTACATTAGAACAAATTTTGGTATAAAAATTGATAGCGTGGAAAGGTACGATAGGATTTTACCAGGTCATGTAAATATGAATTTCCCATGGTCTGATAATAATGTAAAATACAATTATCCGAATATAGAAATATACAAATATATACAAGTTATTAAGTTTTTACATTATGCAGTCACATAACAAATTATTGTCAATAATTTGCCCGATAAAAGGTTTTTTTGATGGGCAAATTTTCTCTTCATTGAATTCAATTGTGCTTCAGAAAGATATTCATTTATTGCTAATAATTTCTGAAAATGATTATAGAAATAGCCTTTCTGAGATCCAAAAAAGACTTGAATTTTACACGAATGTATGTTGTGAAATCTGCGTTGAAAATGATGTTGGAATTTATCAGGCAATGAATCAGGGTATTCTTCATTCAAATTCCGAATGGGTTTGCTTTGTTGGAAATGATGATTTTTTTGATACAAATATACTAATTAAGCTTTGTGGTTATTTAAAAAAAACAAAGTCTGAATTAGTTTTTTCAAATGTTTTGATAGGCAGCAAAATAAAAAATAAAATTAATATTAACAAGTATGCATTAAACTTAGACTCAATTGGAACTTCACACAGTGTAGGTATGTTTGTAAGGCTAAATACTCATCGATCTATTGGTCTTTATGATGCAAATTTTAAAGTATCTGCTGATTATGACTTTTATATAAGATGTATAACTGAAAAAACTCCTATTTCACATTTTAAGTATTGCGTAGGAAGTTGGGGTGTATCTGGATTTTCAAGTAGCCAATCTATTAAGAACAAACTTACTGAGCACTATAAAATTAGAGAAAAAAATAAACTTCCATTTATTCACTCTTTAACTTGTTATATATATTGTTTTTTTATATACAATATAAGTAAAATAAAAAATTGGAGAAGATTATGAGTATCGGGATAATAACCGCTGCAGCAGATATTTTAACTGCTAGGAATCTTGGATTAAAGAATGTTATTTATTTTAATTCAGAATTAAAATACTCTTTGGACTATACATTCGGCGAGAATTCATTATTCGTATATAATTTTAGATATTCTAAATTTAAAATTCTAAGAAAATTTCGTTTCATTGATAGGTTTTTAATTCCATTGCAAGTGAATTTCGAAAATTATTATACATTTTTCAGTAATCACGACTGCGAATGTCTTGGTGTTTTAATCAGAAAAAATTTCAAATTATTTTTTTATGACAATTATCCTTCCATAAATATAAATAATTATAATTCCATACGGCTTCCGTTTTATAAACGCTTACTTGATTCATTAACTGGTTTAAATTTTATTTATAAGACCGATGATAACTTTAATTTAGTAAAGTTTTATAATTTACAAGAAGGAATCATCTCAATCAAAGGCAGTAGATCATTGAGCAATAGATGTGCCCCAAATGAAATCGTTGGTTTCAAAAGACTAATTTTTCTTGACGATGACATGCTTGAAGATTTTGACTCGTATCGAAAAATTATTCAAATGTACAAATCAAAGAGCCCTTCCCTTGAGTTGTCCATAAAGCCTAGATATTCTAATATCAATTTTTTCCTTAAATACTCTTCTAAATATACAATACTCGATCACAAACTTCCAGTTGAATTAATAATAGATAGATACGATTTACTAATAGGTACATACAGCACAGCATTTGAATTTTTTCCCAATCAATCCGAATCAATTTTAGAGGCACTTGAAGAAGTTAATCCTTCTGCACGTGCATTTTTAGAAAAACTCAATTTCATTAAAGCTAAACAACTTAATGTTTATAACATGGAGATATTGAATGGTAAAAATAGTAATACCACTTTACATCAATGACACTATTGATGATATCAATTATACTTTGCAATCAATTGAATATTCTTGCGATGTCATAATAACTATTGATGGAGATCTAGATGTTGCTCATAACCTTTTAATTGAATCCTTAAAAAAGGAAAATAGGTACAATATTAATTATCTATTTATTTACAATAAAAAATTAGGTTTGGCTTACGCTTTAAATAAGGCGCTAGAAAATTGTTGTGATGAAGATATTATTTTTCGTTTAGATTTTGGTGATGCCATGTACCCAAATCGAATACCAGATACTATTGAATACTTTGAAAAATATGATTGTGATGTCGTGAGTGGTGGGGCTGATGTTATTATGGCAAAAGATATAGTTGGGTTTCGATCTAATAAGATAACTAAATTTATAAATTTAAATGATTTATATATATCTAATCCGCTCTTGCATCCAATGACGGCATTTAAGTATGAAGCATTTATTTCTGCGGGTGGGTATCGTAACTTGTCTGGATGTGAGGATTACGATTTATGGTTTAGAATGTTAAAATTAAATAAAAAAATATTGATTGTTAACAAAATCTTTGGGGCATTATCAGTCGATGTAAATTATTATAAAAGAAGAATAAATTCTTCTGTAATTAGCTCTGTTTCTAGGTTAAGAATTGATATAGCGAAAGAAATATCAATTGTTCACTTATTATTAATGTCATTGATAATTGGGCCGTTAATTAATACTTTAAAGCGAAGTGCTCTATTGCTATCTATTTACCATTATGTAAGGATCAAATAATGTGCGGCTTTATCTCGGGTTTCATCAAGAATTCAAAAATTATTAATTATGAGGACTTGCTTGCCCCGAGGGGACCAGATGGGAGAAATTTTATAGAGTATGAAGAATATGGTTTTCAAGCCTTATTTAGAAGATTAAAATTAGTTGGGGATACTATTGGAAGTGATCAACCGGTTAGATTGGCTAATCATGTACTTGTTTTTAATGGTGAAATATATAATTATAAAGAGTTGGCTAATGAGTATAAATTTACTGGTTTATTACTTCCGGGTTTTGGAGATACTGATGTGCTATCCCAATTACTAGTTCATTTTAAGTTTGATTTATTTCAAATATTGCCACTATTGAGAGGCATGTTTGCAATATCATTAACTAATTTAGTTACTCACGAAATGCAGCTTGCGAGGGATTATTTTGGAAAGAAGCCTTTATTTTACAGTTGCACGAATGATAATATTGTAGCAAGTTCAAATGCTACCATTGTCTCCAAATTAATAAATAACAATAATATTTCTAAACCTGACTTATTGAATTCAATTTTTTGGGGGTATGTTCGTAAAGGACATTCTATTTGGGAAAATGTGCTTGAAGTTCTTCCGGGAGAATATATTAAGATAACAAAAAAAACGATTACCAAAAATCATTACGAAATATTACCATGCATCTCCAGGTCTTTCAAAGAAGACTTAATTTTATCAATAGAATCAAGGGTTGATAAAGTTTACTCTAACTCGATTTTTCTTTCTGATGGTCGAGATTCGAATATTATAAATAAGATTTTAAGTCGTTATACCAATTTAATAACTTATAATATAAAATTTGGTAAAGGTCAAAATCATTGCAATGATTATAATAACATAATTTATTACGATAAAAAAATTCATTTTAATACCCTGCATGAATTACTAGCTATTTCTGATGAGCCGGTATTGGATCTAGCTACTTTTCCATTGTATTATACGATGAAGAATTTTACAAACTCATCACAAAAGGTATTTTTTACTGGAGATGGTGCAGACGAATTAGATTTTGGATATCTTTGGTACAAGCGTATTTTGTTGTCAAAAAGATTCTCTTTGCCCATTTCTAATTTTAATCTTAATTTAAATAGTAAATATATTAATTCACTGCTAACGAATAACTTCAACAAAAAAGTAAATATAATTAGATCTTTTGCACCGTATAAACAATTAGAGAAATATAACTTATTATTGCAAAATGATTTCAAAAGTATATCTGATGTTAATGAATTTGATATAAAAACATTTATGCCTCAAACTATTTTGAAAAAGCTGGATCGATCTTCTATGTTTGCTTCAAAGGAGATTAGAAGTCCTTTTTTAGATGAGGATTTATTTATTAATCATCATCAAAACTCACTCTATGGGAAGCCAAATATTAGTGCGCTTTATAAGGATCTTTTTGGCAACAGGCCTGCCGTTAAACGTGGATTCGATTTGCCAGTTCGGATGTGGATAGATAATAGGTATGACGCTGAAATTGGAAAATTTTTAAAATTAGTCAATGATTTAGTAGGATCTAGCTCTTTATTAAATACAATGAGTATTTCTGATATTCGTAGAAATCCTTATTTATACTGGAATTTATTGCAAGCTTCTTGTTGGTTCAAGTATAATTTAAAAAATGGAGCGCACTAAATGAATATTATTATTTTCGGTGGTAGTGGATTTGTTGGTACAGAGCTACTAAATCAACTTTCTAATGGTGTTTATCAGTCTCTCATTATCGATAAAGTCTATAATGAGAGGTCTTTGCACACTACTATAATTCATGATATTCGTAACCCCATAGTTGATCCCCAAATATCTGGTGATGTTATCATTAACCTTGCTGCTGAGCACAGAGATGATGTTGCACCCGTAGATTTATACTATGAAACAAATGTTAATGGATCGAAAAATATTTGCGATTTTGCACGTAAAAAAAATATTAATAAAATAATATTCACAAGTTCTGTGGCAGTCTATGGATTTTCATCGGATGAAATCGATGAGTCGCATAAAATCAATCCCACCAATCACTACGGAAAATCCAAATGGCATGCTGAACAAATTTACAAAGAGTGGTATGATGAAGACCCGATAAATAGAACGCTTATTATAATTAGGCCTACTGTTATATTCGGGGAAGGAAATAGAGGAAATGTTTTCAATCTTTTTAATTTTATTTCCTCTTCTAAGTTCGTGATGGTTGGAAATGGTGAAAATCGCAAGTCAATGGCTTATGTAAATAATGTCGCAGCATTTATTCATCATACCTTTATACTAAAATCTGGTTTCCATTTGTTTAATTATGTTGACAAACCTGATTATACAATGAATGATTTGGTGGAGCGTGTATGTAAATTGCTTCTGAGAAGACCATCCATTAATTATAAAATTCCATATTTGGTCGGATTGTCGATTGGTTTTATATTTGATTTCCTTTCAATTTTAACTGGTAAAAAGTTATCAATTAGTAGTATTAGAGTCAAGAAATTTTGTGCAAATTCAGTTTATAAATCTTCAACTAACTCAACAGGGTTTGTCGCGCCCTTTGGTATTGATGAAGCCGTTGAGCGTACAATTAAGTTTGAGTTTTTATAAATTATATTTTTAATTCAGTAATTAATTAGATCAATTCTTTCTCGCAACAAGACTTAATAGGATTATTTTATGCGTATTATGCTTGTATTTACAAAAATTTATTTGGAAATAAGCTCTACATGTTGCCGTATGCCTATTTAAAAAATGTTGAGATATTTATAATCCAATTGTTTTGTATTAACTCAACTTATTTATAGTACTAGTTTTATGCTAGGTATAAACAAATAATTTATATTCGAACGAGGAATCCTATGAATCAATCTGAAGAATTGCAAAAGTTTGGTTTTTTGTATGTGCCTGACCTTTTAAGCTCTGGAGATGTCGATTACTTTAAAGATTTGGCAGACAAGTATCATGGAGATTATTCTAAGTTTCACAATGAAGTTACTGAAATCGTTTCTAAAATTGCTGTTAAAATCAAAACTATCCTAGGTGACAATATATACTTTACAGGCAATTTTGAGTTTAGATCTGAATCTCTCATGCATCCGTATGCTGCTCATCATGATGCAAAAGGAGCTCTCCCATTATCAACAAATATTAAAGAGATTGTTGAAAAACTTTCTACAAATTTTCGTGATGAATTTAAAGTTGATAGTTATGATTATCCTGTAATTAGAATTGCAATATATTTAGATGATTTTTCAATAAATTCGGGTGCGACAAAAATGTATCCTGGTTCTCACCGAAAAAATCATCTACTTTCTCCTTTCGGATTGTTCAATCTTTTTACTTTTAAATTAAATAAAATCTTTCATCCATTTCAAAAATCAATCAATCCTAAAATTACTCCAGGTGGCGCAGTTTTTTTTAACGCACGAACATATCATAGCGGACAGTTCGTTAAGTATAGATTATTTCCTAATGTTTCACTTCCCAACTTTTTTGACGATATCATAAAATTCATAAGATATAGATTTCCAATTACTAAGTCCTTTTTGGAAAAATACATTATTTATCCGTTTATTCCTGCTAGGAGATCAATTTTCCTAGATTTTTGTTACGATTCCGTAATTTCAAGCATATATCAGGCTGATCGTTTCTTCTGTGGTAACAGTGGATTAAGCGAAGTATTGAATGATAATTTTTGTGCTAATTTTTACTGTGCTACTGATATAAAAATATTGCCTCCTTATGTTATTCGTAAATATGTTGATGTCATGATTCATAAGGGGGTAATCGCTCCCTAGTACCAAAGGAGTGCGAAGTTATATTTTTGCGGTGAAGATAGCACTACATGAAGAAATCAAAATTTATTGCCAGCAGGTTTTTGAACGTGGTCGCGGGCATTAAGAGTAGCATAGATGTTGATGACATTCATCACGATCTGGGCATCTACAACTCTTACTTTATATATGGCGGACCAAGTGTGGCGGCATGGATGCCATTGATGTCTCGCATGAAAGGTCTTGAAGAAGAGATCCGGCGCTTGAAGAAGATATAGGTAGAGGAAAAGTTTAAGCCTGAAATCGTCTCGGAGGTGTTCGTAAAATGGAGGTGAGACAATCTAGCAGACGAAGATTAATGTGGCGGCGTAAATTTTCTACTTCTGCGACCATTACAAATAGGGGTTAATACGGTTTTCGTTGAGTAAATTGAATTTGAGAAGGTTGGCTTTTCAACAAACATTTGAACTTTATGTTTTATTTATTCGCTTTACACAAATACTTGCAACATGTAAAATTCTTACACATTAGCAAAAAAGAGAATAGCATTGGAAAAAGACACACTCACACAGCTACATAAATCTAAAAGTTTCAAACAGTCCAACATTTTTTTAGAAAGTGAAGGTGACGATTGGTTTGAAAGAAATAAAATAGCACTTAATAATAAATCAAGCTTTTACGAAACAGAAACAATAAAACGAGTTCTTCAACAACATAAAGAAAATATTAACAATATTTTGGAAATTGGTTGTGGCAATGGTGTAAAACTTTATGATTTATGCGATTACTTTAAGGCAACAGGTTCTGGCATAGACCCTTCGGCAGCAGCAGTAAAAGATGGAAAAGAACTTCACAAAGATTTACAACTCACCGTTTCAACTGCTTCTGGGCTTCCATTTAATGACGATAATTTTGATTTAGTCTATTTTGGTTTTTGTTTGTATTTAGTAGATAGAAATGATATTCTGAAAGCTGTAGCGGAAGCCGATAGAGTTCTAAAGTGCGGCGGCTTTTTAGCAATACTTGATTTTGACCCTAAACAAAGACATAAACGTGCGTATCACCATAGGCCTGGTTTGTTCTCATTCAAAACTTCATATGCTGATTTTTTTACAGCAGGCGGCCACTACTATCTTGTAGCAAAAGAAAGTTTTTCACACGGCGCAAGTCATTTCACTACTGACAGCGACGAGCGCGTGTCTCTTTCTATTTTATATAAAGAACCTGAAGCGTATTAAACCAAGTCAACAGACTCTTTAAGTGGCCATCGTCCTCAAAATCAAGGGCGTGGGAAATAGTGTTTTTTGAAGTTGAAGAAGTTCTATATGAAGAGATCGAAATTCAGTGACTGCCAGTTTTTGTACGCAATCAAAGGCGTTGAGGGTGGGTAATCCTCCCTGAGTTAGCCCCCTGAATGACAGTCCCATCGGTATTCCTTAAACTAACAACTAGGAATAAGACTATGGATATGACTATGTCTTCAATAAGACCCAACCGGGTAGAAGTGGTCGCCAGTGTTCAGCGC
>JACCDH010718065.1_pt1 | contig 29114 bp, 23 predicted proteins | sample 7442481 | NCBI WGS metagenome assembly JACCDH01 (sample SAMN15323433, study PRJNA562643) | freshwater metagenome | isolation source: river surface water | place: USA:Blue River Watershed | collected 2017-08-15 | reverse complement strand
GCAATTTCTGTAATCCATTCATTTTCAATTAAAATATCCCCTTCAAAAACGACACCTTCATTTACAATTTTAGCATTTCTAATTAAATATGTACTCATTATAGTCTATTAAATATTTTTCGTAATCGTAACATTATCACTCCCACAACCGCTTCACGGATAATTCCTCCGCTCATTTTGGATTGTCCTTTAGTTCTATCGGTAAAGATAATTGGGACTTCTTGAATCACAAATTGATGGACAAAAGCTCTGTATTTCATTTCAATCTGAAAAGCATAACCCACAAATTTAATGCGATCCAAGTTTATCTTTTCTAACACTATTCTTTTATAACATTTGAATCCTGCTGTAGCATCTGCTATTTTCATTCCCGTAATCATCCGCACATATACGGAAGCAAAATAGGAAAGCAATACACGGCTCAAGGGCCAATTCACCACATTTACCCCATTGGAATAGCGCGAACCAATGGCAACATCAGCACCGTTTTCGCAGGCCGTTAATAATTTTTCTAAATCGGCCGGATTGTGCGAAAAATCGGCATCCATTTCAAAAATAAAATCATAGCCTTTCATTAAAGCCCACTTGAATCCATGTACGTAAGCCGTTCCTAAACCCGACTTTTTGGTGCGAACTTCTAAGAATAAATTTCCGGCATACTGCGCTTGAAGGGCAATAACTTTTTGAGCTGTGCCATCTGGCGAATTGTCATCTACAATTAAAACATGGAAAGCAGTTGGCAATGCTAGAACAGCATTAATAATTGCTTCTATGTTTTCAATTTCGTTGTAAGTAGGAATGATGACAATACCTCTGGCCATTTCAAGTATTCTATTTTAGTGCAAAAATAAGCTATTTTGCGTGGATATTTCTTAATAATTTTATAATAATCATTTTGACACAATTTTTTGTAATTTTGCGGCATATGAATGCAATTGAATTACACGAACGAATTACTGAAAGCAAAGATTGGGCTGCCTTATTGTTTGTGATCTGTTTGGGTATCGTTACCGTAAACAAATCGATTTCTTGGGTGCGGTTCTCAGAGTTCATCCGATTGGCCTATTCCGACAAATACAACAAAATCTATCGAGACAGTAGCAACTTATTGGATGGATTTACAGTTTCCATGTTTTTTTTGCAGTTGATTTCGTTTTCGTTTTTTATTCTATTGGCACTGCAACAATTTGATGCCAAGGAAAATAATTCGTTCATTCTCTACATTCAAGTATTTACTTTTTTATGTGTTTTTATTTTATCAAAATTATTGATCGATAAAATTATTGCCACTGCCTTTAAAATTGAAGAGTTTGCGGAACAATTTAACTTGCTAAAAGTAAACTACAGAACATACTTGAGTTTGCTTTTATTACCCATTAACATCATTCTATTTTATAACCCCATCACATCGAATGCTTTTTTTTGGGTGCTGATCGTGTTCCTTTTTAGCCTTAATGTTGTCACGTATATCGTTGCATTGAAATTATATCAAAATTTACTTTTACGCAAAATATTTTATTTTATTTTGTATCTTTGCACCCTTGAAATAGCACCTTACTATTTCATTTATAATTGGTTTACAAAAAATTAGAGAGAAATTATGTCAAATTTGAAAGTGAAAACAATTTTAGTTTCTCAACCAGAGCCTAAAGTAGAAAATTCTCCTTATTTTGAGCTGCAGAATAAACTTAAAGTGAAAGTTGATTTTAGACCCTTCATACATGTAGAAGGTGTTTCTGCTAAAGAAGTAAGGGCTCAAAAAATCGATTTAAACAACTTTACTGCTATTATTTTAACCAGTAGAAATTCGGTAGACCACTTTTTTAGAGTGGCCGAAGAAATGCGCTATAAAGTACCTGAAGATTTAAAATATTTTTGTCAGTCAGAGGCCGTTGCTTTTTACTTGCAACGCTATGTGGTTTATCGCAAGAGAAAAATTTACGTAGGCCAAAAAGATTTTGCCGATTTGTCGCCACTGATTAAAAAATACAAAGACGAAAAATTCTTATTGCCTTCCTCAGATCAACTGAATGCCGATGTCCCTCCAACACTTGATGCTTTAAAAGTGGATTGGACAAAAGGAACTTTTTACAAAACAGTAATGAGTGATCTATCGGACTTGAAAGATGTGTATTATGATGTTTTAGCCTTTTTCAGTCCAACAGGAATTAAGTCGTTATTTAAAAACTTTCCCGATTTTAAACAAAACAACACCCGTATTGCTGTTTTTGGAAGCACCACACAAAAAGAAGCATTGGAACATGGCTTGCGCATTGACATCATGGCGCCTAGTCCGGGTACGCCCTCTATGACCGGTGCCCTTGAAAAATATGTTGCCGAGGCAAACAAAGGAAAATAACATTTCAATTATAAACAAAAAAGTCCCGAAAATTTCGGGACTTTTTTTTGAATTAATAGATCGATTAACCCAATTGCGGACCTGCCGCAACAAGGGCTTTACCTTCTTCATTATCGGTATATTGAACGAAATTATTGATAAATCTAGTCGCCAAATCTGTCGCTTTTGATTCCCATTCTGTGGCATCAGCATAGGTATCTCTTGGATCCAATATCGCTGGATTTACATCGTGTAATTGTGTGGGGATTTCAAAGTTGAATACCGGAACTTTTTTAGTGGTAGCTTTTTCAATTGACCCATCTAAAATAGCATCAATAATGGCTCTGGTATCTTTGATGGAAATGCGTTTTCCAGTTCCGTTCCAACCTGTATTCACCATATAAGCTGTTGCTTGATGTTGCTCCATTTTTTTTACCAATTCTTGTCCGTATTTTGTAGGGTGTAACGATAAAAATGCTTTACCAAAACAAGCCGAAAAGGTTGGCTCAGGTTGGGTTACTCCTCTTTCGGTACCCGCTAATTTTGCAGTAAATCCCGATAAGAAATAATATTTTGTTTGTTCGGGTGTCAACTTAGAAACCGGTGGCATAACCCCAAATGCATCTGCTGTTAAGAAAATAACTTTGTTCGCATGTCCTGCTTTTGAAACCGGTCGAACAATATTATCAATATGGTATATAGGATAAGATACACGGGTGTTTTGTGTCACCGAACCATCTTTAAAGTCGATTTTTCCTGTGGCATCTAAGGTAACATTTTCCAAAAGGGCATCTTTTTTAATGGCCCCAAAGATATCTGGCTCATTTTCGGCGCTCAAGTCTATGGTTTTGGCATAACAACCGCCTTCAAAATTAAAAACGCCTGAATCGTCCCATCCGTGCTCGTCGTCACCGATTAATTCGCGTTTCGGATCGGTAGACAAGGTTGTTTTACCCGTGCCTGATAATCCAAAAAATACCGCCACATCGCCTGCTGCTCCTTTATTGGCTGAACAATGCATGGAAGCCATTCCTTTCAAAGGCAAATAATAGTTCATCATGGAAAACAAACCTTTTTTCATTTCGCCACCATACCAAGTACCGCCAATCAATTGGATTTTTTCGGTTAAGTTAAACGCTACGTATACTTCTGAATTCAATCCGTGGGCCGCATAATCTTTAAAACTCGTTTTTGAACCATTCATGACTACAAAATCAGGTTCACCAAAATGATCCAATTCTGTTTCCGTAGGACGAATAAACATGTTTTTGACAAAATGTGCTTGCCAGGCTACTTCCATGATAAAGCGAACTTTTAATCGGGTGTCTTCGTTAGCACCACAAAAAGCGTCTACAACATATAATTTTTTTCCAGAAAGTTGCTGAACCGTATTTTCTTTTAACGCATTCCAGGTTGTTTGAGAAATGGGCTTGTTGTCATTGGCTGCTTTTTCAGAATGCCACCAAACCGTATTTTCGGTAACACTATCTTTGACGATGTATTTATCTTTTGGAGAGCGTCCGGTAAATTCTCCTGTCATGACATTTACGGCACCAAGCTCTGATAATTGCCCTCTTTCATAGCCTTCAAGCGACTCGTCTAATTCTGCCTTATATAATAAATCATACGAAGGATTGTAGATGATTTCCGCTGCATTTACGATTCCATATTTTTCCAACGCAATCGATTTCGTAATTTGGGCATTCGTATCCATAAATTATTTGTTAAGTTGTGTTTTTAAATAAAGTGCAAAATTATAAATTAAATTTTAGATAGCATTTAAATTGTTGGTTTTTTACATAAAATCGAGTAAAACAAGTAGCCCCAGGCCGAAATTAACAACATTCCGCCGATCGGAGTAACCGGTCCTAGAAATTTTGTTTTCAACTGTGTAAGTTGATTGGTAGCCAATAAATAAATGGATCCCGAAAAAAAGAGCACCCCCGAAAGTGTCAACCAAAAAATGATAGCACGCTCTTTTTCGTTGAGCATGGCAAATGTTCCTATAAACAATAAAAACAACGCGTGATACATTTGATAACGCACCCCTGTTTCAAAAGACTGCAATTGGGTTTCAGTCAGTACTTTTTTTAATGCATGGGCTCCAAAAGCCCCTAAGATAATCGCTGTTATGCCTAAAACAGCGGCAGTCAAAAGAATTTTTCTATCCATTTGTTTCTTAATTTGCCCAAAGGTACTAAAAGTTTTAGCCTTATTTGAGGATATAAATCAGAAAAAACTTTTATAAATATAACAATTTACTATCTTCGTGTTATATTTTTATTATTCGTAGCAGATGAAAAACATATTAGTTATTGGTGCAGGCCGTTCTGCATCATCCCTTATAAAATACTTGTTAGACCATTCGGAAAAAGAACAATTGCACATTACAATTGGCGACTTATCCCTTGCCTTAGCGGAACAAAAAACAAAGAATCATAAAAATGCAACGGCCATAGCTTTTGATGTTTTTAATGAAGACCAACGAAAAAAAGAGATTCAAAAAGCTAGTGTGGTGATTTCAATGTTACCGGCACATTTACATATTGAAGTTGCCAAAGATTGCATTACGTATAAAAAACATATGGTTACAGCTTCCTATATTAGTCCGGCCATGCAGGAATTAGATGAAGCGGCAAAAGCAAACGATTTAATTTTCATGAATGAAGTAGGACTGGATCCAGGAATTGATCACATGAGTGCCATGAAGGTACTTGATGAAATTCGGGACCAAGGCGGGAACATTATTTTGTTTGAGTCCTTTTGTGGCGGGTTGGTAGCTCCAGAAAGTGACACCAATTTGTGGAACTATAAATTCACTTGGAATCCTAGAAACGTAGTGCTTGCCGGTCAAGGAGGTGCTGCAAAATTTATTCAAGAGGGTACCTATAAATACATTCCCTATTCCAAATTATTTAGACGAACTGAATTTTTGGAAGTGGAGGGCTACGGGCGCTTTGAGGCCTATGCCAACAGAGACTCATTAAAATACCGCAGTGTTTATGGTTTAGACGATGCTTTAACCTGTTATCGTGGCACGATTCGCAGAGTGGGGTATTCTAGAGCTTGGGATATTTTAGTACAATTAGGCATGACCGATGATTCCTACACCATTGACAATTCTGAAGACATGTCCTACCGCGAATTTACCAATTCGTTTTTACCTTATCATCCTACAGATACAGTTGAGATTAAATTGAGAGCCATTCAAAAAATAGACCAAGACGATATCATTTGGGACAAACTAGTTGAACTGGATTTGTTCAACCCGGCAAAAAAAGTGGGATTAGTTAAGGCAACTCCGGCTCAAATTTTAGAAAAAATATTAGCGGAAAAATGGGCTTTACAACCCGAAGACAAGGACATGATTGTGATGTACCACAAAATTGGATACGAATTACATGGTGAGAAAAAGCAAATTGATGCTACCATGGTTTGTATTGGAGACGATCAAACCTATACTGCTATGGCAAAAACTGTGGGATTACCCGTGGCCATTACCGCTTTAAAAATTATCAATAAAGAAATTACAACGCCAGGGGTTCAATTGCCCATACATAGAGCGGTTTATCAACCCATATTAAAAGAATTGGAACGTTATGGTGTTGTTTTTAAAGAAACGGCTGTTCCCTATTTAGGATACAATCCGTTGAATGTAAAAAATTAATCCTTACACGACACTGCATAAAAAAACCGTCCCACAAGTGAGACGGTTTTTATTTTTACGCAATACTTTATTAATCTCTCGATCCTAAAATTCGAACGGCCCAGTACAATAATGAAGCTAATGCTCCTAATGCGGCCACGACATACGTTCGAGCGGCCCATTTTAAAGAATCTTCTGCTCCTGCAAATTCTTCTTGACTCAACATGTTTTTATTTTTTAACCAAGCCAAAGCTCTGTTACTGGCATCGTATTCTACCGGAAGTGTAATAAAACTAAATGTAGTTGCAATTGCCATTAAAATTAATCCTGCAAATGCGACATAAAATCCGATTCCTGTTTTAGAGGCAAACCCTAAAATTAAGCCTCCCATAATCAACCATTGCGACATGCTTGATGAAATATTGACCATAGGCACCATTTTGGAACGCATGGTCAACCATTGATAGGCTTGCGCGTGTTGCACTGCATGACCACATTCGTGAGCCGCTACTGCTGCCGCAGCTGCATTTCGTTGGTTGTAAACCGCTTCGGATAAATTAACGGTTTTATTGGCTGGATTATAATGATCGGTCAATTGGCCGGGAGTAGAAATTACTTGTACCCCTCTAATCCCATGATCGGCGAGCATTTTTTCGGCTATTTCGGCACCACTCATGCCATTGCGCAAACTTATTTTTGAATAATGCGCAAATTTATTCTTCAAACGGTTACTCACCAACCAACTCGCTAGTGCAATAACCCCAATCATTAGATAATATCCTAACATATTTTTTGAATTTAAAAATTTAAAGTTACAAAATAAGTATCAAAAGGCAAGCCAAAATAAAGCAATGACAACTTGACATTTTATTGTTTTATACCGTCAATTACACCAAGAACTTTAGTAAATTAAAACAGCACCAAACCTACTAACAATCTATTGTTCCCGCTTTCTTTAACCGTATTGTTTATTGAAGCATAATCCGATTTCCATTTTCCATTTGTAAATGAAAATTCGTATCCAACGTTCAATCTCAGCTTATAACTTTTGTTTCGGAATAGATACAATGAGGCAGAAGGCCCCACATAGAACTGCTGATTTCTGATTGAAATGAGTCCTACAGTATTATTAGGATTTAAATCGTTAAGATCAATAGTGTTGTTTCTTGAGTACAAATCAACTTCAGTTGAAGTTCCAGCAAGACTCAATCCTGTTGTAAATGCAATTTTTTCCTTATTAATTAAATTATAATGAAAACGGAATCTCCCTGTAAAGCCCATGTCTTTGTTTTTGGTCGTTTCATTCGCCTCATCATTTTGCGAAAAAGCGAATTCCATGTCACCAGAATATTTTTTTCCAAAAATGTTCATCCCTACTTGAAATTCGGGACGACTAGTGTTTAATGGAACTACATTGGAGGCAACTAGTTTTTGATTGAGGTTGAAATCGTCATGAAACTGTAACCCAAATGCAAAATAAACATCAGCTGTTACTTTAAATTTTTCTTCCTCCTTTTTAACTTCTTCTTGAGAATAAGTATAAAAAACACTGGACAATGCAACTAATAAAAGGATCCTTTTCATACGTTTTAAATTAAATGTTTCAGGCAAATTTCGGAAATAATGGTTCATTCTTTGTGAAAAAAATCTTAAAAAATTACCCTACCAAATTAATAATCTTACCCGGAACAATAATCACTTTATTCGGGGTTCGGCCTTGTAATTGGGCTTGCGTTCTTTCATCGGCCATTACAATTTCTTCGATTTGAGCTGCGGTTAAATCCAATGGTAATTTGATCGTAAATCGCATTTTACCGTTAAATGAAACCGGATATTCTTTTTCAGATTCTACCAAATACTTTTCTTCAAATTTAGGGAAAGCAACGGTTGAAATAGAACCTTCATGACCTAAACCACTCCATAATTCTTCTGCAATATGTGGCGCGTATGGCGAAACTAAAATCGCTAACGGTTCTAAAATCGCTCGGTGATTGCATTTTAATTGTTGCAATTCGTTTACACAAATCATAAACTGAGAAACCGATGTATTGAAAGAGAAATTCTCAATGTCTTCCGTTACTTTTTTGATGGTTTTATGCAATGATTTGTACATTTCTGCTGATGGTTCGTCGTTTACAATAACCGAACCGTTATCATCAAAGTATAATCTCCATAATTTTTTCAAGAAACCAGAAACGCCAGTAATACCAGCTGTATTCCAAGGTTTAGATTGCTCTAATGGCCCTAAAAACATTTCGTATAAACGTAAGGTATCCGCTCCGTATTCTTCACAAATATCATCGGGATTGACCACATTATATTTTGATTTTGACATCTTTTCGACTTCACGACCCACAATATATTTGCCGTTTTCTAAAATGAATGCTGCATTTACATAATCTGCATATAATGGATGGGCTTTGAATTTTTCAATATCCAATTCGTTCGTAAGATCATTGATACACGATAAATCCACATGGATAGGATGTACATTTTTTCCTTGAATTAAGCCTTTGGAATATAGTGTTTTAGCGTCTTCACTTCGGTACACAAAAGCACTCATCCCCAAAATCATTCCCTGATTGATCAATTTTTTGAAGGGTTCTTCGGTTGGCGCATACCCTCTGTCTTTTAAGAATTTATTCCAAAAACGAGAATATAATAAATGTCCGGTGGCATGCTCGCTTCCGCCAATGTATAAATCGACATTTTCCCAATATTTAAGCGCTTCTTCGTTCGCAAAGTCTTCTGTGTTGTGCGCATCCATATAACGCATCCAATACCAAGAAGAACCTGCCCAACCTGGCATGGTATTCAACTCTAACGGAAAAACTTTCACGTTATCTATCAACTCACAACTCACAACTTCCGACTTTTCAATATCCCAAGCCCAAACCGATGCATTTCCTAAAGGTGGTTGTCCGTCTTCGGTGGGTAAATACTTTTCAACTTCTGGCAAAGCGATTGGTAAGTATTTTTTGTCAATCATTTGTGGCAAGCCATTCACATAATATACCGGAAAAGGTTCGCCCCAATAGCGTTGGCGGGAGAAAACAGCATCGCGTAAACGGTAATTTACTTTTGCTTTTCCAGCGCCTATTTTTTCTAATGCTTCGATAACTTTTTTTGTTCCTGATTTATAATCCAAACCGTTTAAGAAATCAGAATCTACCAATTCAAAACCGCCTTTTTCACCGTATGCGGCTTCGGAAATATCTTGGTTGAAAATATTTTTTATTTCGGGCATTCCGAGTGTCCCTTTGAAGAAATTTGCAAAAGCATAATCACGCTCATCGCCACAAGGAACCGCCATAACCGCTCCCGTTCCATACCCCGCTAATACGTAATCGCCAATCCAAACCGGTATGGGTTCTTTTGTAAACGGGTGTTCAACATAAGCGCCTGTGAAAACGCCTGAAATGGTTTTTACATCGGCCATTCTTTCTCTTTCTGAACGTTTTGCTGTGGCTTCCACATAGGGTTCAACGACTGCTTTTTGTTCGGAGGTGGTAATTTGTGAAACCAATTCATGTTCTGGAGCTAGTGTCATAAACGTTACTCCGAAAATGGTATCAGGTCTTGTGGTAAACACTTCTATAAATTTTGTTTCAGGTTTCAGGTTTAAAGTTGATTCAGATTGCGTTGAACCTTCTAACTTGAAACTTGAAACTTGAAACCTAACTGTAGCTCCTACTGATTTTCCTATCCAGTTTCTTTGTGATTCTTTAATCGATTCACTCCAATCGATTTCGTTTAAACCTTGCAATAAGCGTTCTGCATAAGCCGAAATTCGCATACTCCATTGTTTCATTTTCTTACGAACTACGGGATGTCCACCACGTTCTGAAACGCCGTTTATAATTTCGTCATTCGCTAAAACAGTTCCCAACGCGGCACACCAGTTTACTTCGGTTTCTGCCAAATAAGTTAGTCGGTATTGCAATAGTGTTTTTTGCTGTTGTTCCGATGAAAAAGCGTTCCATTCTGCTGCAGTAAAGGTTGTGATGTTATCATCGCAAACGGCAGAAACATATAAATTACCATTCTTTTCAAATTCTTGTAGCAACGTACATATACTCTCTGCTTTATCGGTGGTTTTGTTGTACCAAGATTCGAAGAGTTGGATAAAAATCCATTGGGTGTGTTTGTAATAATCGGGGTTAGACGTACGTACTTCTCTACTCCAATCAAACGAAAATCCAATTCGATCCAATTGCTCGCGGTAACGTGCGATATTTTCACGCGTGGTTTTTTCGGGGTGTTGACCCGTTTGAATAGCATATTGTTCAGCGGGTAAACCAAAAGAATCATACCCTTGCGGATGCAATACATTAAACCCATTATGTCTTTTATAGCGTGCCACAATATCGGAAGCAATATACCCTAGAGGATGCCCCACATGTAATCCTGCACCCGATGGATAAGGAAACATATCCAATACATAGTATTTGGGTAACGGGTTTTGGGTATTGGGTTCTTGGGCTTTAAACGTTTGGTTTTGGGCCCAATACTGTTGCCATTTGGCTTCGATTTTTTCGTGGAAATATTTCATTCGTTTTTAAAAAAGTTTCAGGTTCCAGGTTCCAGGTTAAAAGTAAAAATCACTTGAAACTTGAAACTTGAAACAAAAATTCGGTTACAAATTTACGTTTTAAATCTTAAAGTTGAAAGTGATTATATTTTAGATCATAATTCGACTTACATTCAAATATATCCGTAACTTTTTTGAAAAATAGCATTCCAGTTTGTAAAGTAATTTGATTATTCTCTACTTTTGTGAAACTAAATCTCATAAAAATGAAAGTAGCCGTAGTGGGCGCTACCGGAATGGTAGGCGAAATAATGCTTCAGGTATTAGCAGAACGAAATTTTCCAGTAACCGAATTGATTCCGGTTGCCTCGGAAAAATCAGTTGGAAAAGAAATCGAATGGAAAGGGAAAAGTTACACCGTTGTAGGCTTGGAAACTGCTGTTGCTCTAAAACCAGAAATTGCCTTATTTTCTGCTGGTGGCGAAACTTCATTAGAATGGGCACCAAAATTTGCCGCTGTTGGAACAACGGTTATTGATAACTCATCGGCATGGCGCATGGACGAAACCAAAAAATTAATCGTTCCAGAAATCAATGCTTCGGTTTTAACCCAAGACGATAAAATTATTGCCAATCCGAACTGTTCTACCATTCAAATGGTGATGGCTTTAGCGCCATTACATGCAAAATATGACATCAAACGTATCGTAGTTTCAACCTACCAATCCATCACTGGAACTGGAGTGAAAGCTGTACAACAATTGGAAAATGAATATGCAGGTGTTCAAGGCGACATGGCCTATAAATATCCGATTCACAGAAATGCCATTCCACAATGCGACAGTTTTGAAGCCAATGGGTACACCAAAGAAGAAATGAAATTGGTGCGAGAAACGCAAAAAATCTTACAGGATAAAACCATAGCAGTTACTGCAACTGCCATTCGAATTCCGGTCGTGGGCGGACACAGTGAGGCGGTAAACATTCAGTTTGAAAATGATTTTGACGTGAATGACGTCCGTCAAATGTTACACAACACCCCTGGAGTTACTGTACAAGACAATTTAGACACCTACACCTATCCAATGCCTATTTACGCCCAAGGTAAAGACGATGTTTTTGTGGGAAGAATTCGAAGAGATGAAAGCCAACCGAATACCATTAACATGTGGATTGTTTCCGATAACTTAAGAAAAGGAGCGGCTACCAATACCATTCAAATTGCAGAATACTTGGTTGCGAATAACTTGGTATAATTTTAAACACATAGATACATAGGTTTATTTTATAGATTAAGGATGTTACACTTTTTGAGTTCACATCAGACTTAATTTCTATGTAACTATGTGTTTCAATACACAACCATGAACTAGCGAATTACGTCCATCAAAACTTAAAAAAGCGTTAATTCGTGGTTTGAATTTTTGCATTCCTCTAAAAGCAGTATCTTTGCCATTGTGAAAAAGAAATTATTCTATATAAACATTAGCTTGATGCTTGCCGTTTTATTTGCGGCATGCTATCAATCAGTGCATGCTTTTTCACACGAACACCACCTCAAAACAGCATGTTGTGATGACACACATCATTTGACTTTTAAATCTTCAGAAAAAACAATTACCGAAAGTGAAGATTGTCCGGTTTGTGATTTCAAATTTGCGGCTTTCCTTTCACCAGAAGTATTCCATTTTGACTTTATTCCTTCGTTTTACGAAATACCCTATCAATTTAACAGTACTGAAACTTGTATTACGTTTGAAGGGACTTCATTTTACCTTCGCGGACCCCCTGTTTTTATTTCATAACTACAATAGCTTTATTTTATGAAGCTCATATTGTTTTGCATCAGCCTGATGTGAAACAAATTTTTGTATTATTTATCAAATAAAAACTTAAAAATGAATCAGCAATTTAATATACTCTTGCTATTATTTTCAATAGCAGGCTTTTCTCAATTTAAAATTAGCGGATATGTAACGAATAGCACCCAGCAAAAATTATCGGGGGTTATCGTTCACGTTTTAGAAAACAATACTGAAACAACAACCGATGAAAACGGGTATTTTCAGTTAGCATCAGTTCCTAAAGGAACGACTGAAGTTGTTTTTCAACGAACAGGGTTTCAAACAAAAAAAGAAGTCATAAAAACCAATGGCGATGACATCGTTTTAAAGGTAATGCTTTTAGAAAAAGAGATCCATTTAGAAGAAGTAATTATTTCTACTTTATATAATAAAATACAATCGCAAAATGTAATGAAAGTAGAACATGCTTCGGTAAAAACTTTGAAAGAAAACGGAGCCACTTCATTAATTGATGGTATTGCAACCATTCCAGGAGTTTCGCAGATTTCGACAGGAAATTCCATTGGAAAACCTGTAATTCGAGGATTGAGTGGCAACCGTGTTTTAGTGTATTCACAAGGAGTTCGCATGGAAAATCAGCAGTTTGGAGAAGAACATGGTTTGGGTTTAAATGCAGCCGGAATTGAAAGCGTTGAAGTAATTAAAGGACCCGCTTCGTTATTATATGGTTCAGATGCTCTGGGCGGTGTAGTTTATTTTAATCCAGAAAAATATGCTCCGTATAAAGAAAAATCGGCCGATTTTGAACAAAGCTATTTTACGAATACACATGGAACTTCTACTACGTTTGGTGTTAAAGCAAGTCCGTCAAATTTCAAATTTTTACTTCGAGGAAATTACACTTCACATGCCGATTATGAAGTTGCGAATGGAGATCGAATAATCAATACACGTTTCATTGAAAAAGATTTTAAATCAGGAATTGGCTATTCAAATTCAAAAATTTCAACCGATTTTAGATACAATTACAACAACTTAAATTTAGGTTTACCTGAAGAAGATTTAGAAAATTCAGGTTTCAGAAATCCACTTTTCCCAAAACAAGAAGTAGTAAATCATTTGTTGAGTTTGAACCAAAAAGTATATTTTAAAAACTCGAAAATTGAAGCAGATTTTGGCTATTCGTTAAACGACCGAAAAGAATTGGAAGCCGCTAATGAAATTGCACTCTCCATGAAATTAAAAACGGCAAGTTATAATGTGAAATATTTTGTTCCAAAAATGAATCGTTGGGAAACCATCATTGGAATTCAAGGAATGGATCAAACCAACACCAACTTTGGTGAAGAATTACTTATTCCTGATGCAAAAATTGCCGATTTTGGCGCATTTGCAACCACAAATTACAGTTGGAATTCCAATGTTTTACAAGCCGGAATTCGTTACGATAATAGAAAAATAAACACCTCAACTCACGGAACTGAAGGCGAAGAAGGTTATTTTGAAGCCATCAACAAACAATTCAATAGTTTTAATGCCTCATTAGGATACAAAACCAGTCTTTCCAATTCTCTTTCAACAAGAATTAATATTGCTTCTGGATTTAGAGCCCCTAATTTATCAGAACTAACTTCAAACGGAGTTCATGAAGGAAGTAATCGTTATGAAATAGGCTCTAACGAATTAAAAAAAGAGCAAAACCTTCAATTAGATGTTAACTTAGAGTACAAAAGTGAGCATTTTGAAGTTTTTGCAAACGGATTCTATAATCTTATTGATGGTTACATTTTTATTACTCCAACCGGCAACCAAATTGATGGTAATGACGTTTATATTTACACACAAAATAATGCGCAGTTGTATGGAAGTGAAATAGGAATTCACTTTCACCCGCATCCTTATGATTGGTTACATTTTACTAGTAGTTTTGAAAATGTAATTGGAAAGCAAGGCAGTGCTAATTTGCCTTTAATTCCTGCCTACCAATGGAAAAACAACATAAGAGTAGAACTGGATTCTAATAAATGGATTAAAAACAATTATGCTTCGTGCTTTTTAAATTACACCTTTAAACAAGATAAATTAAGCGAATTTGAAACTCAAACTCCCGATTATCTATTAGTTAATTTATCACTTGGCGGAACGATCACCATTGGTAAAAAAGAGGTACAGTTAAATCTTGCTGGAACAAATCTTTTGAACAAAACTTATGTCAATCATTTATCGCGCTTAAAAGCAGACGGCATTAATAATATGGGTAGAAATATTATGTTGCGTTTAAATTTTGATTTATAATTAACATTTTCATTCCGTTCAATTGAATATCTTTGTTTTCCAATCAACACTTATTTATATGAAAAAAACAATAACCATAACTGCTATTGTTTGTACACTTTTTATGAACGCACAAACAAAAATTACCTATCCTGAAACCAAAAAAATCAACCATGTTGATACCTATTTTGGTGAAAACATAAACGATCCATACCGTTGGCTGGAAGACGACCGAAGTGCCGAAACTGGAACTTGGGTAAAAATGCAAAACGATGTAACTTACCGGTATTTGGCTACTATTCCCTTGAGAGACCAACTCAAGTCTAGAATGGAAAATTTGTGGAATTATGAAAAAATTTCAGCGCCATTCAAGGAAGGTGAGTATACGTATTATTATAAAAACAACGGGCTACAAAATCAATCGGTTCTTTTTAGAAAAGATAAGAATGGGAAAGAGGAGCTTTTTTTAGATCCAAATTCTTTTTCAAAGGATGGAACCTCCTCTTTAGGCGGGATCAGCTTTAGCAAAGACGGTAGCTTAGTAGCGTATGAAATTTCAGAAGGCGGAAGTGATTGGAGAAAAGTCATTGTACTCGATACTAAAACGAAGAAAACTATTGGAAATCCGCTTGTGGATGTTAAATTTAGTGGCATTGCTTGGTATAAAAATGAAGGATTTTATTACTCAAGTTATGACAAACCTGTTGGAAGTGAATTATCCGCAAAAACAGACCAACATAAACTGTATTATCATAAATTAAAAGCGGCTCAAAAAACGGATAAATTAATTTTTGGTGGCGATATCAAAAGAAGGTATGTGGGAGGAAGTGTTTCTGATGATGAAAACTATTTGTTTATTTCGGCTGCAAATTCGACTACTGGAAACGAATTATATTATTTAGATTTATCAAAACCGGATAGCAAAGTTGTGTCCTTAATCGACAACTATGAAAACGACAATGATGTATTAGACAATAAAGGTTCGAAAATTTATTTGGTAACGAATTTCAATGCTCCAAACAAACGGGTGGTGACCTTTGATCTTTCAAATCCATCAAAAGAAAACTGGAAAGATTGTATTGCTGAAACCGAAAACGTTTTGAACCCCAACACAGGAGGCGGATCTATCTTTGCCAGTTATATGAGAGATGCGGTTTCGTTCATCAAACAATTTGATTATGATGGCAATTTGATTCGTGAAGTTGCATTGCCAGGTATAGGAACTGCTGGAGGATTTGGTGGAAAAGAAACAGAAACGACTTTGTATTTTTCATTTACGAATTATGTAACCCCAACTACCATTTACTCGTATAATGTACAATCGGGGGAATCGCAAATGTACCAACAACCACAAGTTGATTTTAAATTTGACAATTTCGAGTCCAAACAAGTATTTTACACTTCAAAAGACGGTACTAGAATACCGATGATCATTACCTACAAAAAAGGAACCCCGTTGAACGGAAAAAACCCAACTATTTTGTATGGTTATGGCGGATTCAATATTAGTTTAACGCCATCATTCAGTATTTCTAATGCAGTTTGGTTAGAAAATGGCGGTATTTATGCCGTTGCCAATTTAAGAGGTGGTGGTGAATATGGAAAAGTATGGCACGACGCTGGGACACAATTAAAAAAACAAAATGTGTTTGATGATTTTATTGCGGCTGCCGAATATTTAATCCAAGAAAATTATACCTCATCGGATTATCTAGCAATAAAAGGAGGGTCTAATGGCGGATTATTAGTTGGAGCTGTAATGACTCAACGTCCCGATTTGATAAAAGTAGCCTTGCCTGCCGTGGGTGTATTGGACATGTTGCGATACCATACCTTTACTGCTGGCGCGGGATGGGCATACGATTACGGAACAGCGGAACAAAGTGTTGAAATGTTTGAATACTTAAAAGGCTATTCACCCGTTCACAATGTAAAAGCCGGAATTAAGTACCCAGCAACATTAGTAACAACAGGCGATCATGACGACCGTGTTGTACCGGCACACAGTTTCAAATTTGCGGCCGAATTGCAGGCCAAACAAGCTGGCGAAAACCCAGTGATGATTCGAATTGAAGTGAATGCAGGACATGGTGCTGGAAAATCAGTTGCGGCTACCATTCAAGAAAACGTAGACATGCAAGCCTTTACACTTTACAATATGGGAATTAAAGAATTGAACTAAAAAGTTTTCATAGCTAAAAAAAGAGCCTTCGGGCTCTTTTTTTATACAGTAAACATATGATTCGTAGTTATTATTTAGATATACAAGCCAACCATAAAACTTTCACTAGCCTGTTTTTTTATAGTTCAAAAACTGAAATTGAAAAAGTTTAAATAGTAAATGCTATTCGTATTTTAATTAACGCCAATTGACAAAGGCGAAAGTTCATTAACTCTTTACCCTTTTTTGCTCTTCTTGCGAAGCGCCCGTTTGTCTTACTTTCAGATTTTCACCTTTACTAAATCTATACGAAAAAGTAAACGTAACAACTCTCGAATCAAAGAGGCTATACCAAGAAGCATTTGCATTTGCAATGTTTCTAATTTGCCCTTCTATTTGATTGGTATAAAAAACATCCGAGGCATTAAGTTTTATGACACCTTTGTCTTTTAATATTTTTTTTGATATTCCGGCTCGAACTGAACCCACAGGAGAAATAAAGAATTGTCCTGATAATAATCCATTTTGATATTGACCAGACAACTCTGCACTCCATGTATCATTTATTACAAATTGATTTGTTGGCATAATTACCCAATTCCAATTACTATCATTAAGTTTTTCAGTATAAACCTCACTTTTATAAATAGCATTTAAATATGATGTGTATAAATTTAGAGTCCACCACTTTTTTATTTTAAACACGCCATTCACAGAAATTCCGTAGGAAATCTCCGTATCAAAATTCCCTGGGCGGCTGTAGTAAATAGTTCCTCTTTGCTCATTTGTTTCAGAGATTACATCATTTGTATAGCTGTACATTAAAGTCGTTGTGAAATAATTTTTGAAAGTGTGGGATACATCAACATTATAGGAAAAGGTGGGTTTGATGTATGGATTTCCTCCATAAAATGTGAATCGATCAATTGGGTATGTAAATGGGTTTAAGTCTTTGTAGTTCGGTCGATTTATTCTTCTTCCCATAGAAAGACCCACTACATGTTTCTGGATAGTATCTAATTTATATTGAACATATAGCGTTGGAAACAAATTCGTATACTTTATATGAAATGTAGAATCTGCTACAACAGGATTACCAGCCTGGTACCCTTTAATGTTTGTGTTTTCAAGACGTAATCCTAATTGAATTGAAAATTTGGTAAACTCTTTTGCATAATTTACATACGTAGCATTTATGTTTTCTTTGTACGCAAAATCATTGGAAAAATCATAATTTGGCGTACGCACTCCGTCAACTACATCTTCAAAGTTGGCCACATTTCTCGTGCGCACAAAACTCGATTTTACCCCTAAATCTAATTTCCCTCCTTTAAATTGTATCCCGGTATAATCAACATTTGCCGTTTTTATCTTAATATCTGAAGGCAATTTTGAAACCAACTGACTTGAATCAACTAACTGATTCGTGGCGTTAAAAGTTTGATTCATTAAGTTTTGAGCAACCTTAGAATCATAAGAAATATTATCTAAGTTAACGGCAATTTCTTGGCCTGATTCCTTCAACTTATGGTTCATGTTCAAATTAAAACTACTGTTTTTAAAGTCAACTTCCATTGGATTCTCAGAGGAAATCGTGTTGACCAATTGGCTATCTCCATCTAAAACAGTAGCGGTATTTGAAGTGTTTCGCTGTGACGGATTTGAAAAACCGTTCCAAACTATTCCAAAGGTTGTTTTTGAAGTCGCATAAAAATCGGTTCCAATTTTAAACGAATTATTTTTGGAATTTGGTGTGATATATGAATTTTGTGTGAATACAGAACTTAAGTCTCCAGAAGGAGTAAAATAATTTCTCGTGATGGTTAAATCTTGAAAACTTTTATTCTGTCCACTATTTAAACTGGTGAAAAAATTCCATTTTTCAATTCGGTAATTTAAATTAAAACTAGTGTTTTTTCTTTCATATTTCCCTTGCCCATACGATACATTGACACTGCCATTTGTTCCTTTTACACTGTTTTTCTTTAGAATGATATTTATAATTCCTGCATTTCCAGCTGCATCATACATGGCTGGTGGATTATTCATAATCTCAATTCGCTCAATTTCAGATGCTGGAATAGCTTTAAGATAACTTACTAAATCATCAACAGTTAGATTTGTTGGTTTATTATTGATGAGCACCATTACTCCATTCTTACCTCTTATAGCAATGGAATTATTAAAACCAATGGTAACGGATGGCGCCTTTTCAAGGACTTCGAAGGCAGACAACCCTGCATTAGTAATTAAGGCATTAGGATCTACAATAATTCGATCTGCTTTTTGTGCTACAAATGATTTTTGAGAAGTAACTACGACTTCATTGAGCGCCTCAACTTGTTCTTCAATTAAAATTGTGGGGAGTATTACTTCAGAACTCGTACCAGCAGTAAAAATTTGAGATATTTTTTTCTTATAGCCCATCCCTTGAATACTAATTCTAAATGACGTAACCTTAACCTGATTAAATTCGAATTTTCCTTCGTTATCGGTAAAGGCCGCTTTGATAGTTTGCTCATTGTCAGCTGCTACAAGAAAAACGGTTACGCCAAATAATTTTTCATTCCGATCATTTACAATTTCTCCTTTAATATCGATAAAATTTTGACCATTAGAATGAATAGCAAATAATAGAACAGACAATATTAGCAGTACTTTTTTCATATTTCACATTTTAAAACTAAAAGCGATTATCACCATCGAGCATTCTGCCCAATCCGCCTAAAAGACTTCCTTCTTCCCTACCACTCCCTCCAGCTTTTGGCGCCGAAGCAATGATTCGATCGGCCAAGCGGGTAAAGGGCAACGATTGTATGTAAACGATACCTGGTCCGCGAAGGGTTGCAAAGAAAATACCTTCACCACCAAATAAGGTGTTTTTGATGCCTCCAACAAATTCGATATCATAATCTACGTCTTTGGTAAACCCGACTAAACAACCTGTATCAACTCTTAAAATTTCCCCTGATTGCAATTCTTTTTTGGCTAATGTACCTCCTGAATGTACAAATGCCATACCGTCACCTTCTACTTTTTGCATGATGAAGCCTTCACCACCAAACAAACCTGTTCCTAATTTTTTAGTAAATTCGATTCCTACTGCTACCCCTTTGGCAGCACATAAAAACGAATCCTTTTGGCAAATAAATTTACCGCCAAATTGTTGTAAATCAATCGGAACAATCTTACCCGGATAAGGCGAAGCAAATGACACTTTGCGTTTTCCAAAATCGATATTTTGATAGGCTGTCATGAACAAACTTTCGCCGGTTAAAACCCGTTTTCCCGCCGAAAGTAGTTTTCCGAAAATACCCCCTTCTTGCTGACTTCCATCGCCAAAAATAGTTTCCATTTTAATGCCGTTATCCATCATCATAAAACTTCCGGCTTCAGCCACCACAACTTCCTGCGGATCCAATTCTATTTCAACATATTGCATTTCTTCACCATAAATATGGTAATCAATTTCGTGTGCTTTCATTTGTACTTATTTTTTAGTAATAGGTCGACCGTAAAAATAAAACGTTACGAAAACTGCCCATTATTTTAATGTGAATTTTCTAATGAGGGCATTGAAAAGGCGGTAGCCCAATCCTCTGCGAAGCAAGCGCATAAAATTGGCATCAAACCCAATAGTATACCGTCTGAATTTTCGGTTGGGATGTGAAGCAATTTCAAATAACTTTTGAGTAATAAGCGGTGTTAGATTTGTATTTTTATTCGATTTTTTTAGCAATAAATCGGTTACTTTTTTCATCAAGTCATTGTAGGATTTTATGGAAGTCGCTGGTGACTTTGGGACACTCTTTTGAAAAGAAGTGGGTGCATTTCCAAATTGCACTGTACACACCTTAATGTTCAAATCATACAATTCATAAGCCATGCATTCTGAAAAACTCTCTACAGCCTGTTTTGTAGCATGGTAAAAACTCCCCAAAGGCAAATTAACCAACCCAGCAATCGATGAAATATTAATAAATAACCCGCTTTTTTGGGCTCTAAAAACGGGAATGAATGCCCGACATACTTTAACTACGCCAAGCCAATTGATGTTTACAATTGCATCTATTTTTTCATCTTCCGAGAGTTCAACAAAACTTCTGTATCCCACACCCGCATTGTTGATGATCACATCAATATTTTTGTGGTCTTGGGCGATTTTTTGTTGGGCCAATCGAATACTTTCCGTACTCGTTACGTCAAGTTCATAGCACGAAATCGTTGGGTACGCTAACAAATCATCGGCCTCTTCAAGCGAAAGCATTGTCGCGATAACATTCCAACCCTTTTGGGCAAAAAACAATGCCGTTTGTTTTCCTATTCCTCTAGCTGCTCCCGTGATGAGTACTGTTTTTTTCAATAGCCTGGATTTAATATTTAAGTTCGATCATGCGAATGTACCGCGAAATTTTGGCTTTTCTCCGGTTGATATAAGACGATGAATTAGACGCTTTGTATTTTCTTGGATTGGGCAAAATAGCGGCTATACCTGCTGCTTCATATCGCGTGAGGCTAGAGGCATCTTTTCGGTACCAATGTTTTGCAGCCGCTTCAGCTCCGTAAACGCCATCGCCCATTTCAATACTGTTTAGATACACTTCCATGATGCGTTTTTTTCCCCAAACCAATTCGATCCAAACGGTATAATAGGCTTCCAACCCTTTACGAAGATAACTTCTGCCTTGCCACAAGAACACATTTTTGGCGGTTTGCTGAGAGATGGTACTACCGCCTTTTATTTTTCTTCCGCTTTGATTGCTTTTGAAGGCTTTTTGCATGGCTTCAAAATCAAACCCCCAATGGTCAAAAAAACGTCCGTCTTCACTAGCAATAACCGCTTTTTGAAGGTTTAAAGAAATTTCGTCGAGCGGCACCCAATCGTGACTACAGATCATGTCTCTGCCTTCTTTTTTATGTTCCATGGCCCGAATACCCATTAAAGGTGTGAACGGAACGGGTACAAATTTGAACAACAAAACAATTAAAAAGTTAATCCCGTTGAACCATAAAAAGGCCAACCATACGAAGCGTTTTATTTTTTGACCTGTAGTACGTTTTACCCCAGGTTTTGCCGTTTTATTTTGTGTTATCTTTTTTGCCATATATAAAAGCTTTGCTTTTTTGGTTTCAGGTTTAAAGTTTCAAGTTAAAGCCTGAAACAATTTATATCAAATCTGCTACTTCTTGTCCAATTAAACTCCCTATTGCTACTCCCATTCCGCCCATACGCACCCCACAATATACATGATTTGATAGTTGTTGGACGATAGGATTTTTATGCGTTCCCATTCCCATAGTGCCGCTCCATCGGTGTTCAATTTCATAGGATTGCTGGGGTAAAATTACATTTTTTAATACGTCTTCCAAACGATTCTGAATTCGATCAGTGGTTTCGTGTGACGTAGTTGTTTCCCCTTCAAAATCTAAATTTCGACCTCCTCCCAAAAGAATTCGATCGTTTATATTCCTAAAATAATAATAGCCCCTGTCGAGGTGAAAGGTTCCTTTGAGGGCTAAATTGGGAATCGGTTTGGTAATCAAAACCTGAGCTCTTGCCGGTTGCACTTGGCTATGGGTCAATTGGGCCGCGAAACCATTTGTGGTAAACAGCAATTTGTTTGTCTTGAATGTAATTCCGTTGGTTGTTACCTCAACAGCCTCATTCAATTCTTGATGATGGGTTACGGTTTGACTGTTCAAAATTAAAATGTCGTTTTGATGGGCTTTTTTGAGTAAAGCTTGCATCATATTGCCCGTATCAATTTGTGCTTCAAACGGATTAAAAATAAGCTGTCCTGTAATGCCTGAAAATTGAAATCGATTGCCTTGTTTTGAAAAAACATCCGATTTAAAATGCGGTTGCAGAAGTTCGTTGATGAACGGCATTTTCTGCATACATTCCTCGTAGAACAATTCGTCTTCCTTTAAAAACAGTTCGTAGCCACCATAGGATTTTAAACTCAGTGTTTTTTCGCCGAGGTTTTTTCGGAGCAATTGCAAACCGGCAAAGCGTTTTTGAATCAGTTGTACTACAGTATCTTCGGAGTGGGTTTCTAAGTCGTCAATGATTTCAGACAAGCTTCCAAAACAAGCAAAACCGGCATTTTTTGTACTGGCGCCTTGGGGTAAAACACCTTTTTCAAGCACTAAAATTTTAGCCGAAGGAAAACGTTCGCGCAAGGCTAGTGCCGCATGCAACCCTACAATGCCACTGCCTACGATGGTAAAATCGACGTTAGTAAACCAATTTTTTATTTCCCAATAGCTGAGTTGCATGTAAGCGCTTTACGTTAAAAAAGTAAATGTAAGAATTTGTTTTTATTTATATACTAAATCTCGTTATTTGCGTTAGCTATAAAAACGATACCATGAAGCCTTATTTACTTTTAACATTATTCTTATTTTCACACGTTATAATTGCACAGCAAACTTCAAAAAACATCACCCTTATTTTCAAAAAAAGCAATTATCATTTTGACGAAATATCGGGATTTAAAAGAATGAATTCGCTGGTCAATTTTTCGGAATACAATTCCTATCGAGAAAAATACCTGACCATCAATAATAAAGATAAAAACGACACCTTATTACTGAACATTACTTCGGATAAGATTTTTTTGATCCACAATTGGAAAGAATTGAATAAAAGTTCACGAGTAATTTTATACAATAATGATGTTGTTGAAATTGATTACGACAACGGATTTCCTAATTTCAAAATACAAAACAGAGTTGTAAAATCATTTGATATTAATTTAGAATCTCAGTTAAATCTTAGCTTTCCCATTGATAATTTTGTCTTTTTTCAAACCCACAAAAGAAGTCGAACAACACAAGAAGAGAAAGCCTACCGAATGGAATTAGACCAATTTATTCAAAAGACCAAGACAGCATTAGATGAACTTTTAATTGCCGATAAAATTTCTAGAGAAACATACGACATTCAATTAAATTACATCACTTTTTATACCTTAAACACCGACCCAAAAACGAATTTTTCAGATTATAAAAGTGATCTCCATAAGGAAGAATTAATCTGGATAAAACCGTATCGCTATTTCTTAGAATTGTATGTAAAAAATGAATTTAAACTCAAGACTTTTGAGAAAGAATTAAAAGATTTTGAACTCAAAACCGCTAAAAATAAAACACAAAAAAAAGACATTAGTTTGCAATATGAAGATAATGAAAACAGCTTCAACCTCATCGAAAAATCAACGATATTCACAGCTAAAGCCAAAGAATATTTGCTGTACGTTTATTTGAATCGAATTGCAAAATCCGATTCCAATAAACTATCCACTTATAGTGCAATCTTTAAAAAATATTCAAACGATACACAATTGATTGAAAGTTTTGAAAATGCTTTTTTAGTCAATATTGAAGCCTTAAAACAGAATACCTCTGAAGTCATATTATATGATGAACAGAAAAAAGCAACGACATTATCTGCAATAATTGAAGCAAACAAAGGCAAAACAATATACATAGATTTTTGGGCAAGTTGGTGTGCGCCTTGCAGAGCAGCATTTCCAAGTTCTAGACAGTTACACGAAGAATTCAAAGATAGAGAACTCGTATTTTTGTATTTATCGACCGACGCCAATTTTGAAGCTTGGAAAAAAGCAAATGAATTTGAGAACTTAACGGAGAACAGTTATATAATCATCAATCCCAAAACTTCGGAATACTTAAAAAAATTAGCCATCGATTTTATTCCAAGATATGTTTTGATAAATTCGGATGGCGCAATAGCAAATCCAAAAGCAGCAGGGCCAGATTCAGAAAAAATCAAGGAAGAATTAAATAGTCTACTAAAATAACCACTTAAGATTCTGGCTTTCTCCTTGCCTTAATGGCTTTCATGATCAAAGGAAACGACGTAATGGCTATTAAAATCAGAATAATAGTTTCGATGTGTTTTTTTAAATCGATACCAAATTCTTCGTTGAAAAAGGCATACAAATAATGCCCGGCAAACACGAGTATAAAAGACCATAACAACGAACTCAGCACGTTAAAAAGCATGAATTTACTTTTGGGCATGTGCACAATTCCCGCAATTATAGGGACAAAGGTGCGAACTACCGGTAAAAAACGGGCAAAGATGATGGCTTTTCCGCCGTGTTTTTCGAAAAACTCTTGCGATTGGTACAGGTATTTTTTCTTGAATAACAAGCCGTCTTTTCTATTGTATAAACCCCTTCCACTGGTAGCACCAAACCAATACCCAAAAATATTTCCGATTATTGCCGCCAGAGAAATGGCAAGTGCAACTACGGTCACATCCGAATACGTCTCTGGGATGAACCGCAAAGGAGCTGCTAATTTTTCGGCATAGATTCCCGATAAAAACAACAAGCTATCGCCCGGTAAAAAGAACCCCGCAAAAAGGCCTGTTTCGGCAAAGACAATGAACAAAACGACATAAATTCCAATAGGAATACCCCCCACTTCCATGGTAATATAAAATTCAGGATTGAATAATTGGGTCCAATGGAAATCGTTCATACTATGCTTCTGGATTAGTTTCCCATTTGTCAATTGCAGCAGTAGCCAAGGCGTTTCCTAACACATTGGTCATACTTCTCGCCATATCACAAAAATGGTCAATGGGTAAGATTAAGGCAATTCCTTCTGGCGGAATACCAAACATGGCACAGGTGGCAACTACGACGATTAATGACGCTCTGGGCACACCGGCTACACCTTTACTGGTTAGCATCAGTACCAACAACATGGTCAATTGTTCGCCCAATGACATATCTATACCATACACTTGCGCAATAAAAATACTGGCAAACGTCATGTACATCATACTTCCGTCAAGGTTAAATGAATAGCCGAGCGGCAAGGTGAAGGACACAATTTTAGGTTGGCACCCAAAACGTTCTAATTCTTCTACCATTTTTGGAAAAACAGCTTCGCTACTGGTGGTTGAAAAAGCAATTAACAACGGACTTTTGATTCGTTGAAGCAAGACAAAAAGTCGTTTGCCTAAAATGAGATACCCCACCGCCAATAACAACACCCACAAGGCTAAAATTCCTACGAAAAAAGCCCCTAAATATTTTGCATACAATGTAAAAACTTCGAAACCATGTTTGGCAATGGCACTGGCCACTGCTCCTAAAACCCCTAGTGGGGCAGTCCACATGATATAACTAACCATTTTTAATACCACGTGAGAAACGGTATCCAACAGTTTAATAATTGGTTTTGCTTCTTTTTTACTGAAGGCTGCTAAAGCCACTCCAAATAAGATGGAGAAAATTACAATTTGTAGAATTTCGTTGGTTGCAAGGGCTTCAAACAAACTCTTAGGAATCACGTGTTTGACAAATTCTTCCAATGAAAATCCTTTGGTATTTTCTAACAATTCAGTGGCACTTGAAGTATCTTCTAATTTGATGGTAGTCCCTTTTCCGGGTTCGAAAAAGTTAACCAAAACCATTCCTAACACTAAGGAAATTAAGGATGCCGAAACAAACCAAGCCATCGCTTTTCCGCCGACTCTTCCCACCATTTTCATGTCGCCCATTTTAGCAATTCCGACGACTAAAGTAGAAAAAACCAAAGGCGCAATAATCATTTGCACCAATCGAATAAAGATGGTTCCTAATAGTTTTATATTTTTTGAAAAGGATTCAATTGCATCGGGAAATTGATAATGCACTATTCCCCCCAAGGCCACCCCAATAATGAGCGAAATAATGATTAATATAAATAGTTTATTATTCTTCACTTTTATAAATATTTTAGAATGTGAAAATAGGCATATTTTTTTAAAAAAGTACTACATCCCCTATCGATTTATATTTATTTTATATAAAAAAAGCGATTTCAAATGAAATCGCTTTTTTATTATTCTTGATCTTTCATGACAAAAGATTCCATAAATTTTGTGGTATAATTCCCCGCTACATAATCCGGTTCTTCCATTAATTGTCTGTGGAAAGGGATTGTGGTTTTGATGCCTTCGATTACGAATTCATCTAACGCGCGTTTCATTTTGTTGATGGCTTCTTCTCTTGTTTGAGCGGTTGTAATCAACTTAGCGATCATCGAATCGTAATTCGGCGGAATGGAATAGCCCGCATATACATGCGTATCCAAACGCACTCCGTGTCCACCTGGCGCGTGTAAAACCGTAATTTTACCTGGCGAAGGGCGGAAGTCGTTGTAGGGATCTTCGGCGTTTATACGGCATTCAATAGAATGCAATTGTGGATAGTAGTTTTTACCCGAAATTGGAATTCCGGCCGCCACCATAATTTGCTCACGAATTAAGTCATAATCTACTACTTGTTCGGTAATAGGGTGTTCCACCTGGATACGGGTATTCATTTCCATGAAATAGAAATTTCGGTGTTTGTCCACCAAGAATTCTACCGTTCCGGCTCCTTCATATTTAATGTACTCGGCCGCTTTAACCGCAGCAGTACCCATTTTTTCGCGCAATTCATCGGTCATGAAAGGCGAAGGGGTTTCTTCTGTTAATTTTTGATGGCGGCGTTGTACCGAACAATCTCTTTCCGAAAGGTGACACGCTTTACCATAAGAATCACCCACTACTTGAATCTCGATATGACGGGGTTCTTCGATTAATTTTTCTAAGTACATCCCATCGTTACCAAAAGCGGCAGCTGACTCTTGACGAGCGCCTTCCCATGCTTTTAATAAATCGGCTTTTTTCCATACGGCACGCATTCCTTTTCCACCACCTCCAGCAGTTGCTTTTAACATTACGGGATAACCGAATTCATCGGCTAATTTTTCGGCTTCTTCATAGGATTCTAAAATTCCAACTGAACCTGGTACACAAGGTACACCTGCTTCAATCATGGTTGATTTAGCAGACGCTTTGTCTCCCATACGATCAATCATTTCAGGGGAAGCCCCAATGAATTTGATCCCGTGTTCCTGACAAATTTTAGAAAACTTAGCATTTTCTGATAAGAATCCATATCCTGGATGTATAGCGTCGGCATTGGTAATCTCTGCTGCCGCTATAATGTTAGACATTTTTAAGTACGATAAATTACTTGGAGGTGGACCAATACAAACTGCTTCGTCTGCAAACTTTACGTGCAAACTATCGGCATCTGCTGTAGAATAAACGGCAACCGTTTTGATTCCCATTTCTCTACATGTTCTAATCACACGCAGTGCAATTTCCCCTCTATTGGCAATTAATATTTTTTTAAACATGTTTTTTTAATTAGATAATTAGACAATGTGTCAATTAGACAATTATGAAGAAAGAAAACTTCTAACTTCCAACTTCTAATTTCTAACTTATTAAGATGGATCCACTAAGAATAAAGGTTGATCAAACTCAACTGGTGAAGAATCGTCTACTAAAATTTTAACGATTTTACCGGATACTTCTGATTCGATTTCGTTGAACAATTTCATGGCTTCAATCACACACAAAACATCTCCTTTACCGATGGTAGTTCCTACTTCTACAAACATTGGTTTGTCTGGAGCTGGTTTTCTATAGAACGTACCGATGATTGGTGATTTCACTGTAATGTATTTTGAATGATCATCTGCAGCAGGAGCCGCAACAGCCTCAGTTACTGCAGGAGCCGCTACTTGTGGCGCTGCCATTTGTGGCGCCGCTTGCATTGGCATTTGCTGTACATAAGTCGTTGTGCTTTCAGTACCTTCAGCAGTTGTTTTTATGGTGATTTTAAAATCGTCCATTTCTAATTTTACTTCTGTAGCCCCTGATTTTGCTACAAATTTGATTAGGTTTTGAATCTCTCTAATATCCATAATATTTGGTTTTAGTTTAGTTTTTAATTATTTAGTATAGGCCCATTTTAAGTAAATAGCACCCCATGTAAATCCGCCACCAAAAGCAGCAAAAATAATGTTATCTCCTTTTTTCAATTGGTCTTCAAAATCGGACAATAACAACGGCAAGGTTGCAGAAGTCGTATTGCCATATTTTTGAATGTTGATCAACACTTTTGATTCGTCTAAGCCCATTCTATTGGAAGTGGCATCGATAATTCTTCGGTTGGCTTGATGCGCCACTAACCAATTGACATCGTCGTGCGTAAGGTTGTTGCGTTCCATGATTTTCTCACTCACATCGGCCATGCCCGAAACGGCATATTTAAAAACGGTTTTTCCGTCTTGAAATACAAAATGTTGTTTGTTTTGTATGGTTTCAGCGGAAGGAGGTAAAATAGACCCACCCGCTTCGATTTTTAAAAATTCTCTTCCAATTCCGTCGCTTTTTAAGATTTCATCTTGCAATCCTAAACCTTCGGTATTGGGTTCAAACAATACGGCACCGGCACCATCACCAAAGATGATACAAGTTGCGCGATCGGTATAATC
>JACCDH011374708.1_pt1 | contig 29115 bp, 19 predicted proteins | sample 7442481 | NCBI WGS metagenome assembly JACCDH01 (sample SAMN15323433, study PRJNA562643) | freshwater metagenome | isolation source: river surface water | place: USA:Blue River Watershed | collected 2017-08-15 | reverse complement strand
GGTATCACATTCAATGAGCAAACAGGTATCATACCTCCAGCAGATGTGGATGTGATTTTGGTTGCACCAAAGGGATCAGGTACTTCATTAAGAAGAATGTTTTTACAAGGACGTGGCTTGAACAGTAGCTTTGCTATTTTCCAAGACGCAACAGGTAAAGCACATGACAGAGTTATTGCATTAGGTATTGCAGTTGGTTCTGGTTATTTATTTGAAACTGATTTCAAAAAAGAAGTTTACTCTGACTTAACAGGTGAGCGTGGAACTTTAATGGGTGCTATTCAAGGTATTTTTGCTGCACAGTATGAAGTATTAAGAAAAAATGGACACTCGCCTTCAGAATCATTCAATGAAACAGTCGAAGAGTTAACACAATCTTTAATGCCATTGGTTGCTGAAAACGGAATGGATTGGATGTATGCAAACTGTTCAACAACAGCACAACGCGGTGCATTAGATTGGTGGAAAAAATTCCGTGATGCAACTTTACCAGTATTCTCTGACTTATATAATAGCGTAGCAACAGGTGCTGAAGCAGCACGTTCAATTGATTTGAATAGTAAGGCTGATTACCGTGAAAAATTAGAAGTTGAGTTAGCTGAATTACACAATAGTGAAATGTGGCAAGCGGGCCGTACGGTGAGAAGCTTACGTCCTGAAAACCAACCAGGAAAATAATTAGATAGTAATTAAGATTTAAGATCTAACAGAAACCGTGAAAGATTAAGATATGAGTGATGATCAAAAAGTAAGTAAGCCTGCACTTGATATTCAAGGAGCGGTCATTAGATTAAAGCCTGTGGTTAACCATACCCCGCTGCAGTATAATGCCAATTTATCCCGAAAGTATCAGTGCAGGGTTTATTTGAAAAGAGAGGATTTGCAAATTGTACGTTCTTATAAATTAAGAGGCGCTTACAATATGATGAGTCAAATGTCAGCTGAGCAATTGTCAAAAGGTGTGGTTTGTGCTAGTGCAGGCAATCACCCACAGGGTTTTGCCTATAGCTGTAAAAAATTAAATGTAAAAGGAGTAGTATTTATGCCTATTCCATCACCACAACAAAAAGTAAATCAAACAAAAATGTTTGGTGAGGATTTTGTGGAAGTAATTTTAGTGGGTGATACATTTGATGATTGTGCTAAAGCAGCAAAGGCATATACCATTGAGCATGGTATGACTTTTATTCCTCCTTTTGATCATATTTCTATTATTGAAGGTCAAGCAACAGTGGGTGTTGAAATTTTAAATGATTATAACGAATTAGGCGAACCTCCGATTGATTATTTGTTTATACCAGTTGGTGGTGGTGGATTAAGTGCTGGAGTGGGAACTTATTTTAAACAACATTCTCCACACACAAAAATTATTGGATTAGAGCCCGAGGGTGCACCAAGTATGTTTTGGGCATTAAAATCAGGAGCACCTATTGAGCTTGAAAATATTGACAAATTTGTTGATGGCGCTGCTGTAAAAAGAGTAGGGGATGTTACTTTTTCGTTTTGTAAAGACGCTATAGATGATATGCATTTAGTAGCAGAAGGAAAAATATGTACGACCATTTTACAAATGTATAATGAAGAAGCGATAGTGGTAGAGCCTGCAGGGGCATTGAGTATTGCTGCGCTCGATGATTATACTGAACAGATAAAAGGCAAAACAATAGTATGTATTGTTAGTGGAAGCAATAATGATATTGCACGTATGCAAGAGATCAAAGAAAGGTCCTTGATATATGAAGGATTAAAGCATTATTTTTTAATTCGATTTGCACAAAGACCAGGTGCTTTAAAAGAATTTGTAAATAAAGTATTAGGACCTGATGATGATATCACAAGGTTTGAATACATACAAAAACATAATAAGGAGGCGGGTCCTGCATTAGTAGGATTAGAATTAAAATCAAATAAAGATTATGAATTGCTCATTAATAATATGAAGCAATATCAAATCAATTACAACGAAATAAATAAAGACGATAATATATATGGCTATTTAATATAGTCATACTGTTTAATTGTAGTGTATGATTAAATAACACTACTAAAAAATTAGGTTTATGCAAGTATTAAAATTTGGAGGTAGTTCAGTAGGAACTGCCGATGCAATATCAAAGGTTATAGCAATTGTAAGTGAAGCGATAAAAAAAGAACCTACCATAGTGGTGGTTTCTGCAATGAGTGGGGTAACTGATCAATTATTAATGTTGGCACAAAGTGCATCACAAGGTAATGAAGCTTACAAAACGATTATTGAAAACATCGAGCAAAAACATTTGGATGCTGTAAGGGCTTTGTTACCCATACAAGCACAGTCGGCTACTTTAAGCTTGGTGAAACAAACGATTAATGAATTAGAATCAAATTGCGAAGGACTTTTCATGTTAAAAGAATTGTCTAATCGTATGCAAGATAAAATTGTAAGCTTTGGCGAAATATTATCATCAAAAATAATAGCAGCTGCTTTTGAATCAAAAGGAATTAAACAACAGTGGGTTGATTCTCGTCAATTGATTAAGACCAATTCAAATTTTATGAATGCGGTAGTCGATAAGGAATTGACTGCTAAAACCATTCAAGCCTATTTCGCAAGTGCTGAAAATAATAAATTTGATGTTTATATGGCGCCGGGTTTTATTGCATCCGATGCCGAAGGCAATACAACCACATTAGGTCGAGGCGGTTCTGATTATACAGGTGCTATTTATGCAGCAGCTGTAAAAGCCAGTGCTTTAGAAATATGGACAGATGTAAGTGGTATGATGACTGCTGATCCTCGTATGGTTCAAAATGCAAAAGAGATTCCACAAATTTCTTATCAGGAAGCAATGGAGCTTTCACATTTTGGAGCGAAGGTTATTTACCCTCCAACGATTCAACCGGTAATGCAACAAAATATTCCAGTTTGGATTAAAAATACATTTGAACCGAACCATCCTGGAACAATTATTAAAAATGAATCCCCTAACGATAACAATTTTATAAGAGGTATTTCAAGTATCAAAGACATTTGTTTATTGAGCTTGGAAGGAAGTGGCATGGTGGGGATACCAGGATTTTCAAAAAAATTATTTGATGCTTTAGCGAAAAAGCACATTAATATTATTTTAATTACACAAAGTTCGTCAGAGCATTCTATTTGTGTGGGTGTAAATGCCAACGATGCACACCAAGCTAAATTAGCTGTTGACGCTGAGTTTGAACAAGAAATTAACACACAAAAAGTGGATCCTTTAATTGTTGAAAAGGACGTAGCAATATTAGCATTGGTGGGAGAGCAAATGAAAAACCACCCAGGTGTTAGTGGTAAAATGTTTGGTGTGTTGGGGCGCAATGGCATTAATGTTAGAGCAATTGCACAGGGATCTTCTGAAAAAAATATCACAGCAGTCATTGCAACAGCGGATGTTAAAAAAGCAATCAACGTTTTACATGAGGAATTTTTTGAAACCTCTTATAAACAAGTGAATGTATATATCGCTGGTGTAGGTAATGTAGGTGGTAAGTTAATTGCACAAATACAACAACAAATAGCGTATTTGAAAAAAGCTTTGCGTTTACAAATTAATATCGTTGGAATTGCGAATAGTAAAAAACAATTAATTAACGTTGATGGCATTGATTTAAGTAATTGGAAGGAACAATTGGCAGCTGCGCCAGTTGGTGGTATTGAGGATTATGTAACGGCTATCGCTGAAAATAATTTACGCAACTCAATATTCGTTGACGTTACAGCACACGAGTCTGTAGCAAATGCCTACTCAAAGTTATTAGAAAAAGCTGTTTCGATAGTTGCTTGTAATAAAATTGCGTGTTCTTCACCTTATGAGCATTATGCAAAATTAAAAAGTATCGCGCGCGCGCGTAATGCGTCGTTTTTATTTGAAACCAATGTAGGGGCGAGCTTACCTATTATAGGTACTTTGAATGATTTAATCCGAAGTGGCGATAGTATCAATAAAATTGAAGCTGTTTTATCAGGTACATTAAATTTTGTGTTTAATAATTATGCTGGTGGAACCGATGGTAAAACCTTTTCGGCTGTAGTAAGGCAAGCGCAAGCCGAGGGATATACTGAGCCAGATCCAAGATTAGATTTAGGAGGTACTGATGTAATGCGTAAAATCATGATATTAGCTCGTGAGGCAGGCACTAAAATTGAAATGAACGATATCGTGAATGAATCATTCTTGCCAGCAAGTTGTTTTGAAGGTAGTGTGGAGGATTTTTATAACGAGATGGAAAAGCAAGAGGCTCATTTTAAAAAATTATATGATGCAGCTGCTGCTGTTGGATGCAAATTGAAATTTGTAGCCAAGTATGAAAGTAACGGCGGAGCTGGAGGAGCTGGTGGAGATTTAGGAGTTAATGGTGTTAATGGAGATGTACAAACAACAGCAAAAGTTGGACTACAACATATTCAACCAAGTTCAGATTTTTACCATTTGTATGGCAAGGATAATTTAGTATTATTTTATAGTATGCGTTATCCTGAATTACCATTGGTGATAAAGGGAGCAGGAGCTGGTGCTGATGTAACTGCATCAGGAGTGTTTGCCGATATTATTAGAGCAGCAAGAGTGTAACTAGTTTATATAAATTATGAAATTTATTACTTTATTGAAATTAGTAATTGTGAATAAGAAATAGTGAAATAGAATGTTGTGAAATAATGAATGTAGTAATAAGTATTTTAGGTAAGGTTTTTAAAAAGACAAAATAGAAATAACAATGGTTCCTTTAAATCAATGGATAAAAATAAAAGCTCCTGCAACCGTTGCAAATATGGTTTGTGGATTTGATATATTGGGCTTTGCGGTGAATAATCCATATGATGAAATGGAAATGCGATTGGTTCATAAAGCTGGGATAACTATTATTAATATTGACGATTATAATTTACCTACCGATCCTGAAAAAAATGTTGCAGGAGCAGCATTATTAGCTTTGATGGAAGAGTATACTACAAATAGTAGTAATGAAAAGTTACAAAATGCAAATAGTGAAAATATTGATTTTTCAAAAATAGGATTTGAAGTAAAAATTAATAAATTAATCAAACCCGGAAGTGGTGTCGGTTCAAGTGCGGCAAGTAGCGCAGGTGCTGTTGTGGGAGCTAATTATTTATTAGGTAATCCATTTTCTAAAGACGACTTAGTTCGTTTCGCAATGAATGGTGAAAAAGTTGCATCGGGTGTAAAACATGCTGATAATATTGCACCCTGTATTCATGGTGGTGTGACATTGGTAAGATCCATTTTTCCTTTAGAAGTGATTGCTTTACCATCACCAACATTATATGTAACTATTGTGCATCCACAAATTGAAGTTCGCACAGCTGATGCAAGAAGTATATTAAAGCAAAATGTAAAATTAAAGGATGCTATTAAGCAGTGGGGAAATATAGCAGGATTGGTTGCTGGGTTGATGAAAAGTGATTATGATTTAATTGGACGTTCCTTAGAAGATGTGATAATTGAACCGGTACGTTCAATTTTAATTCCAGGATTTGATGATTTGAAAAAAGCATGTAAAGCAGTGGGTGCATTGGGTGGTGGTATATCAGGATCGGGTCCCTCTATCTTTTTTTTGAGTAAGAAAAAAGAAACCGCTTTAGCCGTTGAAAATGAAATGAAAAAGTTATACGAAGGCTTGGGATTAGCGCACCATACTTATGTGACGACTATTAATCAAACAGGAGTGGAGATAGAAGGCTGAATTAACTAGCGTTATAGAAAGTAGGCTGATTAACCTGGGTAAGGGAGAGATTTGAATATTTTATTGATAAAAATTATTATAGTTAGTTAATATGAAAATTAAAACTTGTAATGATCGAATTTTAATTGTGTAAATATGAGAAATTTGAATTTGACTTTTAAGTCAAATGACAAAGGCTAGAACTCAATGATAGCAAGCATCATATATGCTAAAATTTGATTTATAAGTCAAATCAAAAAAAATGAAAATTTAGATATAAATTAATATATGACAACCCTTAGCTACCAGCAATAGTTAGCGTAAAGATTAAGTAGTTTAAGTTTATATATGAAAAAGGCAAGTATAAGTAATAGTTAACGTAAAGATTAAGTATTTTAAGTTTATATATGAAAGAGGTAAGTATAAGTAATAGTTAGCGTAAAGATTAAGTGGTTTAAGTTTATATATGAAAAAGGAAAGTATAAAAAATAAAAAATTAAAGTAAGACAAAGTCAAAATAATTAATTACTCAAAATGCAATATTATAGTTTAGGAAAACAATCTCCGAATGTTGATTTTAAAACAGCCGCTATCACTGGTCAAGCTCCGGATAAGGGATTATATTTTCCTACTGAGCTACCTAAATTTACAGCTGAACAAATAAACAGATTCAAAACTTTAGATAAAGCAACTTTGGCTTTTGAAGTGATGAAACCATATGTTGGTGGTTTAATTGATGATGCATCTTTACAACAAATTTGTGCCGAGACTATTAATTTTGATTTCCCATTAGTACCTATAACTGATACAATCTCTTCATTAGAATTATTTCATGGTCCAACATTAGCATTTAAGGATGTTGGCGCAAGATTTATGAGCAGATGTTTAGGTTATTTTTCAAAACAATCTAGAGCGGAAAAAATAGACAATAGCAAGGGAGTTGAAGAAATTTCAAAAATTGAAAATGAATCAATTCAAGCTAAACCCAGCACTGTATTGGTAGCAACTAGTGGTGATACGGGAGGTGCTGTAGCTAATGGCTTTTTAGGAGTTGAGGGCGTTGAAGTAATTATATTATATCCGAAGGGAAAAGTTAGCCCTATACAAGAATTACAATTAACTACCTGTGGGCAAAACATTACTGCATTAGAGGTGGAAGGAACTTTTGATGATTGTCAAGCCATAGTGAAAGATGCATTTATGGATGCTGAATTAAATTCGGCTTATCATTTAACATCTGCAAACTCAATAAATGTAGCACGTTGGTTACCTCAACAATTATATTATTTTTTTGCATGGCAACAATGGGTTGCAAAATATGGTATCAACGTGCCAATGCATATTGTTGTTCCCAGTGGAAATTTTGGAAATATATGTGCTGGCATGATTGCAAAAGCAAGCGGCCTACCATTAGGACATTTTGTTGCGGCATGTAATAATAATAATGTAGTGACAAGGTATTTGGAAACTGGAAATTATGAAGTTCATAAAGCCGTAGCCACAGTATCCAATGCAATGGATGTTGGCAACCCGAGTAATTTTGTGCGCATCATGGAAATCATGGAAAACAGTTTTGATAATTTAAAACATGCTTTAAGTAGTTATAGTTATGATGATTTAACAACACAAGCAACTATTACAAGGGTCTACAATGAACATAAGTATACTTTAGATCCTCATGGAGCTGTTGCTTTTTTAGCAGCCGAGGCATTTATCGAAGACCATGAGTATTTAATAACCCACTTTGATCATACAACCGAATCAGTTCCTGTTAACGCCATTATTTTAGAAACGGCTCATCCTGTCAAATTTCCTGAAGTGGTGGAGGAGGCAATTGGACAAACTATTGCAATACCTGATTCAGTGAAATTTTTACTAGACAAACAAAAAGTGTCAATCCCAATGGGAGCTAGTTTCGGTGTATTTAAATCTTGGATGTTAAGTAAGGTAAGCGCTTAATTTAGTTAAGCTCAAATACATTTACAAATTCGCCAGTACTTAAAACTGGTAATGATGAAGTACTATCTTTTTTCAATTGTTGATCATTAGAAATAAAATAATCCATTTTGTGATAAAGTGCTACATAGTACTGTAATGCATCTTCAACATCATTCATTTTTGAATGCAATGCTTGAATTATTAATTCTTTTGGCATATCAATTATTTCAAAATCTTCTATGATAGCCAAAATCACTTCTTTCGTTTTTTCTACACCATATATTTTTTCAAGAAAGTAACTTAGGATATGAATAATTGATCCACTCATATAGCCTCTTAAGTTCCCTTTATTTATCTCATCAAATATTATTTTTGCATTAGGCTTTTCAATTCTATCTAAGCAATAATCTAAAATGACGTTAGCGTCTATATAAATTTTATTACTCATTATTTAATTCTTTCATTTTTGTTTCATAATACAAGTCACTTAGCTTTTTATTTTCAGGGATATTTACTTTAGGAAGTTCATCTAACAATTCAGTAAGGAGTTTCCTTTTTGGCTTTGTAATGTTTTTAAAATAATTTTCGACCATCTCAGAAACACTTGTATTTCTTTTTGCAGCAAATTTTTTCACTTCTTGTAATAAGGATTCGTCAATTGTGATGTTAAGCCTAGCTTTCATGGTATCATAATAAAGTATTCTATAAAGATACGCATTAAATAATTTTATGCGCATAATATTTTTCATCAATTATGTAATTTTTAATTATTGAATATATAATTATCATTCAGTTCAAAATCAAGCATTTATACGCATAGTTTGTATTTGAAATATACAGTTTTGATGTTCTATTATTTGGAATTAGGTATATTTAAATTACAATTTGGAAACTATGAAACGATTAATCTTGCTTGTCGCAATGAGTTTTACATTGCAGTGCCTTCAAGCACAATCTGCACAAATACCCCAAACTTTACAAAACCGCCAGGCTACTTATTGTAATCCGATTAATCTCGACTACGGCTTTTGTCCTATCCCCAATTTTGTACAAAATGGAAAGCATCGTGCAACTGCCGATCCGGTGATGGCAGTTTTTGACAATAAATATTTTATGTTTAGCACCAATCAATGGGGTTATTGGTGGAGCGAGGACATGAAGGATTGGAAATTTTTACCTCACAAGTTTTTAAGACCATGGAATAAAGTTTATGATGAATTATGTGCACCAGCTACACTTGTGATGGGTGATAGTTTATTTGTAATAGGAAGCACTTATGAAAAAAACTTTACACTTTGGTATAGCACGAATCCAACTAAGAACGAATGGAAAATTGCAGTTGATAGTTTTAAAGTTGGTGCATGGGATCCAGGTTTATTTTTAGACGACGATAACCGATTATATATTTATCATGGATCTAGTAATTTTTATCCAATATATGGACAAGAGTTAGATAGAAAAACATTTGAACCCATTACGGAAAAAAAACCAATGATTCATTTGGTTGACAGCATTCATGGATGGGAACGTTTTGGTGAACATCAAGACAATACATTTTTAAAACCTTTTATGGAAGGTGCTTGGATGAATAAACATAATGGAAAATATTATTTACAATATGGAGCGCCAGGTACCGAGTTTAGTGGTTATGGTGACGGAGTGTATACAAGTGATAAGCCTTTGGGTCCCTTTACTTATCAAAAACACAATCCATTCTCCTATAAGCCAGGAGGCTTTGCGCGAGGAGCAGGACATGGTGCTACTTATCAGGATGTATATAAAAACTGGTGGCATATTTCAACGATTGCTATTAGTGTTAAAAATAATTTTGAAAGACGCTTAGGCATATGGCCGGCACAAATTGATAAGGAAGGATTAATGTATACCAATACATCCTATGGTGATTACCCGCATTATCTTCCTACCAAAAATTCAAATCACGATCAATCTCAATTCACGGGATGGATGCTTTTAAATTATAATAAACCGGTTCAAGTGTCTAGTACTTTAAGTGCATTCACTGCAAACAATGCAGTTGATGAGAACTTAAAAACATATTGGTCTGCAACAACGGGTAACAAAGGTGAATGGATACAAACTGATTTAGGAAATATTAGCAATATTGAAGCAATACAAATTAATTATGCTGATGAAGGGTCGGACTTAATGGGTAAATACACCGATATATATCATCAGTATCAAGTGTATGCATCCAATGATGCGAAAACATGGAATTTAATAATTGATAAATCACAAAATAAAACTGACGTGCCTCACGATTATGTTGTATTACCAAAATCAATCCAAGCACGTTATATTAAAATGGTCAACATACATATGCCTAGTGCAAAATTCGCCATTAGTGGTTTACGTGTATTTGGAAAAGGTGTAGGAGCAAATCCAGGAGCTGTTCAAAATTTTGTACCACTACGTGGAGACAGTGAACGACGAAACGCTTGGTTAAAGTGGGCAGTGAATCCGAATGCAACTGGTTACCATATTTATTTTGGTAGTGATCCAAATAAATTATACAATAGTGTTATGGTATATGGTGTTAGCGAATATTATGTTACGGCATTAGAAAAAGACCAGTCGTACTATTTCCAAATCGAAGCTTTCAACGAAAATGGCATAGGACCCAGAACGGAAATTAGAAAAGCAGATTAAGTTTTTTGGATGGTATCATTTATTTATAAATAATTAAAATAATAAGGGCGACTCATTCGAGTCGCCCTTTGTGAAATTATCATTTTATGATTGCTTGCTACAATTTATAAACCTGATAATTTAATATAATTACTTCACTTACTATAATTTATAATATAAGGATGTATTACTTTATTATTTTTTGATAATTAATTTATCAGCAGTACGTCTAACTTTTAAAGCACCAGATAAATAATCATTTGCTGCATCTCTGTAACCCAATGTTAAAGCTACTGTTGCGTGTAAACCTTGAGCGGCTAATCCTAATTCAGCATCAACTGCTGCAGGATTAAATCCTTCCATTGGAGTACCGTCTACTTGCTCGCTAGCAGCAGCAACTAATGCAAAACCTAAAGCGATGTAGGTTTGTTTAGCTGCCCAAATTTGTAATTGCTCAGGAGTTTGATTTGCAATAGCTCCTTTTACATATCCAGCAAAATCTTTAAGTGCATCAACAGGTACACCTCTTTGTTCAGCTATTTCTTGCATGTATGCATCAACACTTGCTTCATTAATAGTTGTATGTGCTGCAAAAATTACTACAGCACTTGATTCACCAATTTGAGGTTGGTTATAAAAATGAGGTTGTAATTTTTTTCTTGTCTCTTCATCTTCAATTACGATGATAGAATACGGAGTTAAACCAAATGAGCTTGGTGCTAATCTTGTCGCTTCTAAAATTGTGTCTAAAGTTTGTGCAGGTATTTTCGCGCCGTTCATTCTTTTTACAGCATAACGCCATTTCAATGCATCTAATAAATTCATGTTTATGATTTTAAGTTATTTAAATAATTAATGTTTGAACATCAAATTTAGGCCTAATAGCCCAATTGTCCAAATAAAACACTGAAAATGAGGCTATTGTTTATTAATTTTAAATATAAATGTAATCACATGCCATATTTTGTTAATAAAACATTGAAAATCAACATCTTATCTGTTGCAATTCCTTTCTTTATCACTTTTTTATCGTCGAATACGGTGTTTTCTCAAGGAGTTAAATCGGTAATGAACCAACAAGCTCCAAATCTTATCATTATTACTACTGACGGTTATAGATGGCAGGAGGTTTTTGGTGGCATGGATACATCATTAGCCAATAATCCTAAATTCAACCAAGGCGATAGTACCTATATATATAATAAGTATGGCGCAACTACATTAGTTGATAGACAAAAAAAATTAATGCCTTTTTTCTGGAATCAAATTGCTAAGGAAGGCATGTTATTTGGCAATAGAAATTTAAATAATAAAGTAGACGTTGCTAATCCTCATTGGTTTTCTTATCCGGGTTATAATGAAATATTAACAGGCTATCCTGATACGGCAATTAATTCAAATGAATATAAGCCTAACCCACATACTAATGTATTCGCTTTTTTAAATAAGCAACCTGATTATAAAAACAAAGTTGTTGCTTTTGGAGCATGGGATGCATTTGATCGAATTTTAAATGAAAAAGTTTCAGGCTTTCCCGTGATTAATGGGTTTGAGTCTATCACTCAATTATTACAGGACCCAGTAGCAATAAGCATTAGCGAAGGATTAAAAGATTCCTATAAACCGTTTAAAGAAGTGGAATGCTTGGATGTATATACGCATCAACAAGCCATGCATTATTTACAAACCAAGAAACCAAAGGCATTATATATTAGTTATGGAGAGACCGACGAGTGGGCACATCATGCACATTATAGAGACTATTTAGATGCTGCACATCAGGTAGATGCATGGATTGCACAAATTTGGAATTGGGTACAGCATACTCCGGGGTATAAGGATAATACTTATTTATTAGTTACCACGGATCATGGCAGAGGTTTCAAGGATGCTTGGACCGATCATGGCGCCGAGGTGAATGGCGCTTCCAGTATTTGGTTTGCTTTGATGGGCCCTGGGTTACAAAAACTGGGAGCCTTAGGTGAGCAAAGCAAAGAGGGACAATTATTTCAAAAGCAATTGGCAGCTACTATGACTAAACTCATGGGAAATCCATTCAAAGCAGAGCATCCAATAGGGGAAGCTATTTATTAATATTAAAAATATTACTAAATTTGTTCTACTTGATTTAATCGAAATATTAGACCAAGTGAAAAAAAAATGTTATTTACAAAAACCATAAGACAATTCATCGCGCTAGCAATGCTAGTGGTTTTTGCATTTAGCATTACCCCTCAACAAGTAGTACACGATATGGTGGCCAAGCATTTGGATCCAACCGTATGTGATGTGCATAAAGATGTGCCTATCGATCAGGTTGAAAATGCGAAGCTGCATTGTACATTTGATTTTCAAGTAGCTACTACTGCCTTTGTTGATTTTGATTTTACATTAAACTTACAAGCGCCTGCAACTATAAATGTTCAGAACGCTACATACAAAGAAGCAACTCTTGCTTCAATTTTTTTCCATCAAAATTCTAGAGGTCCGCCTGCAATGATAAAATATATCGCATAGATTTTTTTATCATTAAACTAAGGACATGAAAAATATTTTATTTATTGCATTGTTATTTGTTAGCAATGCCATTGGAGCTACTGCATTACAAGATTATTTTTTATCTGGAAAAATTACAGATAAACAAACAGGAAAAATATTATCAGGCGCTACTGTTTATTTCTCGGATTTAAAACTAGGAACGACCACTAATAAGGATGGAGCATACAAAATAAGTATCCCACAAGGATCACATGTAGTAGAAGTAAGTTATATCGGATACGCTACACAGGTACAAACTATCACCATACAAGTTGCAACCACCATTAACTTTATCATGAATGCAACAGTGGTAGAAGCGGGTGATGTAATGGTGACTAGTTTTTTAAGAGCTACTTCCTCAAGAAGAACACCCACACCAGTAACTATAATTAAGAAAGAAGAATTATTTAGAGGGGTGTCTACTAATTTAATTGACGCCTTATCGAAAGTTCCTGGAGTATCACAAGTATCAACAGGTCCAGCCATTTCAAAACCAATTATTAGAGGATTAGGATATAATAGAGTGGTGGTGATGCACGATGGAGTAAGACAGGAAGGTCAACAATGGGGTGATGAGCATGGCGTAGAAATTGATGAGTATAATGTACAAAGAACAGAAGTGCTAAAAGTGCCAGCGTCTTTGATTTATGGATCAGACGCCTTAGCGGGTGTGATTAATATTATTTCTAATGCACCTGTTGCAGAGGGTGTCACCAAAGGAAATGTTTTTACCAATTATCAATCTAATAATGGATTGTTTGGAAGACATATTGATTTTGCCTCCAATAAAAAAGGGTTGTTTTGGGGAGTGAATACTAGTATGAAAGAAGCGGGCGACTATCAAAACAAATATGATGGTTATGTTTTTAATTCAAGATTCAATGAGCGAAGCGGAAGCGCCTATGTAGGAGTCGATAAAAAATGGGGAAGCACACAATTTACCTATAGTAATTTTTATCAAAATTTAGGAATCGTTGAAGGTGAAAGAGACGAGACAGGTGCTTTTATACAAACTAGCGGTAGTACTGGCAGATTCATGCCTGCTATCCCAATGCAAAAAATTCAACATACTAAATACACGATAGATAATACGGTTAAAATTGGCGCAGATAGATTAAAAGCCATTGTTGCATTACAAAGAAACCAAAGAATGGAATTTGGCAATGAAGACAATTTAAAAGAAAGAGAATTGTATTTTGATTTACAAACCATTAATTACTCTTTACAATATTTAGTAGCAGAAAAAAATAATTGGAAAAATACATACGGTATTAATGGTATGCAACAAACTAATACCAATAGAGGCTTAGAAGCTTTGATTCCTGACTATAAGAGTTTTGAAATTGGTGCTTTTCACTATACACAGTACAGAACGGCTAAAACACAATGGAGTGGAGGATTTAGAGTAGATCAAAAACTAATGAGTTTTATTGATCCTGCTACTGATCCAAACAGATGTCCAGACGGAATGATGTGTATTTTATTATATCAAGAGCCAGTAACAACTAAAAAAGTATTTAATAATTTATCAGGAGCTATAGGTGTAGCACATGACTTAAATGAATCCACTACTATTAAATTTAATTTAGCGAGAGGATTCAGGGCACCGAATTTAGCAGAGTTAAGTTCTTATGGCGCGCACGAGGGAACCAATCGTTTTGAATATGGTAACGCAGCATTAAGATCAGAAAGAAGTTTACAATTGGATGCGGGAATAGAATGGAGCAATGCGCATTTAAGTATTGCAGGAAATTTATTTTATAATAATATTACTGATTATATTTTTTATCAAAAGCTTTCTGGGTTGAATGGAGCAGATAGTATTATCAATCAAGAAAATGAAGATGGCTCGGTAGATGAATTATTTGCTTTTGCATACAAACAAAGAAATGCACATTTATATGGTGCAGAAATAAATGTAGATATCCATCCACATCCTTTAGATTGGCTGCACATTGAAAATAGCATTAGCTTAATCCGAGCAAGATTTAATGAACCATTGGATGGTAGTCGAAATTTACCAGGCATACCAAGTGCAAGATGGCTGACAGAATTAAGATTTGATTTGTTCAAAGGATCCAATGCTGTTAAAAATTCAGCATTAAGTATTCAGCTAGACAATATGTTTGCACAAAACAATGCGTTCACTGGATACAATACTGAAACCAACACGCCGGCATATCATTTAATTAACTTGGGATATAGTACCAATATTATGCGCAAGCAAAAAGTATTTTTCCAAGTTTCTTTGATTGCACAAAATATAACTGATGTAGCATATCAAAACCATTTAAGTCGTTTAAAATATAGTGCCGAAAATGTGGCAAGCGGCCGAATGGGTGTATTTAATATGGGACGTAACTTTAGTTTAAAAGTAAATGTTCCATTGGTGTTTAATTAATGTTACATTCCTAATATATCTTATAAATTGAATCATAAACTTCATCAACTCCCTTTAACAATGTATGCGTATCTGGATTAATCCAATTCATTAAATTAAGTATAGAAATGTAAATATTTAAAGGCGTTTGAAGGTCGACCTCGTTTCCTTTAAAACAGATTGGTTCGTTATGATAAATTCTATTTCTAAATTTTCTAATTTTAGTTAACTGATTTAAAATATCAACCCTACTTATATTTTTCGGTAAGTTTTTAAAAATTTGAATTGGCCTTCCTTTTAGTAATTTATAATATTTTTTTTCAAATAGTTCTGTCCAAAATGATAATGATTGTTCTGCCAAAACTCTATTACTGTTAATATTAGTTGATTTTTTAAGAATTTTTATTTTTGACATTTCTACTGAATTAAATATGAACCTATTGTGAGTAATCTTGCCAAAATATGGATCAAAGTAACTTAATGCCGGAGCGATCATAAATCCATATTGTTGGTTTATAATCCAATTATCATCATTAAAATATAATTGTAATACTTTGTCAATTTCATTTCTAAGAACAACTTCAAAAATTCCTAATACTGGATGAAAAGATTTAGATATATTAAGATTTGACTTATATAATTTTACGCATAATTCCTCATCAAAATCCCTTGCAAATAGATAACGTTCAATTCTTGGAGCAGATAAAAAATGTTTAAATATTTCATATTCATTCATATATTTCTAAATTTAAATGATACCTTTGCATTGTGATACTTGGTAAAGCCTCTTATTAAAAATTTAATAACGTAACCAAGTGAAAGAATTCAGTCCAGCTTTTAGCTGGACTTTTTTATTTGTTTCAATTTAAGCTCGGTTTTATATATAAAAGACAAACTTAGAAATGATGCTACGCATTTATTTTTTGTATCTTGTATTAGTAAATATTCTAAAATCATTTTATGAAGAAAACCCTGTCATTTTTTATGTCTAAATTTCTTTTAATCATAATTGCTTTCGTCTTACACTTGAGCGCAAATGCACAAACAAATGATGTTACTAATCAAACACGCGAAACTTTAAATAAAGAGGAGCAAAAAATCCTCGCATACATTGATGCGAATATGCCTAGAGCTATTGCATTGTTAAAGGAATCGGTGAATATTAATAGTGGCACATTAAATATAGAAGGTGTAAAAAAAGTGGGAGCATTGTTTGCAAAGGAATTACAAGCTGCGGGATTACAAACCCATTGGGTAAGTATGCCTGATTCAATTAAAAGAGCAGGGCATTTAGTAGCTAAGACAAACGCGGCAAAACATAAGGGTAAAAAATTATTTTTAATTGGTCATTTGGATACGGTGTTTGAACCGGATATGCCAGAGAATCCATTTAGGATGTTGAATGATAGTACTGCAACAGGTCAGGGTGCAAATGATATGAAGGGTGGAGACGTGGTTATGATAATTGCATTGCAAGCATTAAATGAACAAGGTTTATTAAAGGACGCTGCAGTGACAGCTTATTTCACGGGTGACGAGGAACATGCAGGATACCCTCGATCAGTTAGTAGGGGTGATTTTATTGAAACTGCAAAACAATCTGAAATTGCGTTAGCCTTTGAAGGTGCAAATGGATTAAAGTCGGTAGCAACTGCTCGACGTGGTGCAAGTGGATGGCAATTAAATGTAACTGGAAAAACAGGACATAGTAGTGGTGTGTTTACACCGAATGCCGGATATGGTGCTATTTATGAAGCGGCTAGAATTGTAAATGAATTTAGGGTGCAATTAAGTACTGAAAAATATTTGACATTTAATCCGGGTGTGTTTATTGGTGGATCGGATATGCAATATGATGGGGCTAAATCAACTGGCTCGGCTATTGGGAAAACAAATATCATTTCACCCAACGCGGTGGTAACGGGAGACTTAAGGTTTTTAACGGAACAGCAAAAAATTAACGCTCGAAAAACAATGCAAAATATTGTAAATCAATCTCTTGCAGGAACAAAAGCAAGCATCACTTTCCAGGATGGTATCCCAAGTATGGCTCCCACAAAGGGAAACGAGCAGGTGTTGGAAGTGATAAGTGGGGTCACAAAAAGCATGGGTCTAGGTGCCACCGTAGCGGGCGATCCAGGCTCAAGAGGTGCAGGTGATATTAGTTATGTTGCTGAATTTATGGACTGTATTGATGGTTTAGGAGCAAGTGGAAAAGGAGCACATGCACCAGGTGAAGTCATTAATTTAAAGGAGTTTCCAATACTTATTAAAAGGGCAGCGCTGACTATTTATAGGTTGACGAGATAATTAATCAAATAGTTTTTTAGGAAATTTATTGATTAAATTTTCTGAAATAAAATATTCAATATGCCTTTTATCAAACTCAGATTTTTTACGATCTACTAAATTGTCGTTTAATAAAGTATAAGCTTTAAACTTATTATTTAATTCCATAATAATATCACCTCTTATATTATTTTGAACTTTACCTGTTTTGCGCTCGGTTCCTAATATTTTGTTTATTTGATTTACAGACGTTGTTAATCCATTCCAACTATTTTTAACAATTAACTCAAGGGTTTGTTTTTCAATTTCCGATAAGCCCAAATAAAAATCTGAAATTGATCTTTTTTCTATTCCAATATTATTTTCACTTTCAGTACTATTATTTATTTTTTGTGCATTTAATTTTTTAATTAAGAATATAAGTGCTACAATAAGCAATAGTATTATGATGGAAAGAAAAATTAAAATTATATTTTCTGAAAAAAATAATTCATTTATTGGCTCATAAATTTTTAATGCTAATGGCTTTAAGTCAGTGTTATGTAAATAAAAATTGCTTACTGAGTCTTTATTCAATAAGTAAACTGTATCACTAATATTAATAATAGCACCATTATTAATATGACTTTTAAGTTGAATCCACTCAGTATATTTAGCATCACTTACTTCTTGCATACAATTATGAGGGATATCCAATAACAATGCTTTACTGTTGAATTTTGAATTCGCCAATACTTTATCACCTATAATTTGAATAAAACTAAGATCACTAAAGCTTTTTGCGATTTGAGTATTGATTAAATAATTAGTTTCAATCCATTTTTTTGATTTTAAATCTAAAATTGCTAAATAGCATTTACTAGCCGCCTCAAATTTAATATCTACATATTCAGGATGTCCAATATTATACAGTAAATAAAGTTTTCCGTTTTGTGTGTCGATAAAATAATTTGCATTGATTCCATTTGCAAAGGGGATGTTTTTATTCAGTCTAAATACATCCCATTCTTTTGTGCTCGCATTAAAATATCTAAGTGCACCGTTAATACTCCAAAAACCATAACCGCCAATACTATAAATGGTATCATTATAAATGAAGTTAGCAGCCCCAAACGAATGTCCTCCATAAATGGTCTTATCTATTTTAGTGATATTTAAATTGGAGTCTAGTTCAAAAAGCTTCCCTGTACCCTTAACTAAAATATATGCTTTATTTCTGCTATATAAAAGGTCATGTTGTGCATGCAGGTTTTGAATATTTACTGAATCCTCATCCATTAAATGTTCGTCATTAATTATGGTAACATTTGTTTGATGATCCAGCCCCCTATGTATTAAAAAATTTAAATATGTATTTGAACTTTGAGCAGATAGGTTAATAACACTTGAAAAAATAAACAATAGTATAGCTAAAGGCTTATTATGCAATAAATTTTTATACCATGACTTCATGCGTCAAATCTAAGAATAACTCCAATAATTCCTATATATTATTTTAAAATTGTCAATAATATTAAACATATGTATATTATATAAATAATTTAAAATCAAATTAATAATTCAATATTTTTAAAATATACCCTATAATATCATAGGACTAATTTAACAGCAAACAAAAAGCTTTCATTAATTGTAAATTACTAGGATTGGTGCGTCTATAAGGATTCATCCAGTCATAATTTTTCTGAAAATTGATGAAACTATGAAAACTACTTATTTCTTGAAAGGGTTAATTTTAGTGTTTTTGGGTATTTTATGTACAACTGCATATGCCACAAATGGCAGAATTTATGTTAGTACAAGTGGAAGCAATTCCAATAATGGGCAACAAGGTTCACCCTTATTAACCATAGCAAGAGCAGTAACCAACTCAACTAATGGGGATACTATTGTGGTACTTCCAGGATCCTATCGTGAAATAATCAATTTCGGAGGTAAAAATTTGACCATTACCTCCAATTATATGTTTGTAAAGGATACCAATATTATCGCTAATACCATTTTAGACTTTACCGATGCAACAACTGCCAATGGAGGACTTTATAACTCAGTTGTAAATAATAATGACAAAAAAATATATGGTTTAACCATTACCAAAGCGCCAAAAAGAGCCATTGCAACTATTGCAAAATTAACAATTGAATATTGTGTTTTTAAGGGTAATGGATACAATGATGCCGTTAACAATACCGACGTGAATCATTTAATTGGTGTATTAGGAACTGCGATTATTGATAATTGTGATTTTTATAATAATGAAAATAATGCCTTGATTGTAAATAATGACAGGTATTATAATATTGCTAAGGTAACTAACACTAAAATACATCACAATAATTTTGGAGCACTTAAGGATGGTATCGCATTTTATATCGAAGGGCAAATTGACATTTCAAACTGCGCAATTTATAAAAACAAAGGACAAGCCATATTTTATTTAGGAGGTAACTTATACTATGATGGTAGTTCAAAAAAATTAAAATTAAATTTCAATACCATTGTTAGTAATGAAGCAACAGTATTAGCATCATATCCTATTACAAGTTTTACCAACTTTGTTTATTTTTCAAATTCGATTGTTGCACATAATAGGAAAACAGATTTTATTTTGGGATCAGGAACCGGTAGTAATAACGGACAAGTAACCAATTTCATTTTTAATAATAATGTTTTACAAAACGGATTAAATAGTAAAACAGTTGAATCTGTAAAAGCAACTAATAATATTACGTCGGCAAACAATTTTGAAGGAACGCCATTATTCATTGATTCCACTGCCGACAAGTATACACTTGCTGCGAATAGTTTAGGTATGGGTTTTGGATATTATAATGCAAGTCAAAATATTGATACCATCAAAAAAGATATTGTTGGTACAAGTCGTTCAATAAGTTCAAAAAATGGCCCCGATATTGGTGCCTATCAATCATTGAGTACGGCTGTAAATACACCGACTAATTTAACAGTTACAACTGGTGCAGGCGGTTCTGCAACATTATCATGGACAGGAGGTTCAAGCTTAACAAATAAAAATTATAATATTTATAGATCTACCGATGGCAGTGCGTATACCAAAATTGGAACAAGCACAACCAACACTTATAATGACAATACAGTTTTAAAACGTACAAGGTATTATTACAAAGTATCAGAATCCTTTTTAAATATTGCTGCCACCAATGCTTTAGATACTGGGATGGTCAACTTTTTTTCATTTACTGGAAATGCTAATGATTATAAAAATGCTAATTTACCCATTAATAATAATAACGCTAACCCAGTTCAAGACAGATTTTCTAATGCAACTAGTGCCTATTCATTTAACGGTACCAACCAATATTTAGAATATGATAATACGGTTGCCAATGTTTCCAATGCACAAGCCTATACGGTAACATTTTGGGGCAAAAGTACGGGTAACTATCTGGCTAAGTATTCGAATTTAGATGCAAACCAAAGTCAGTTTTTTATAGCATCAGGAACAATTGCGGGCAATGGAACCAATTCAAATAGTTATGCTGCACCGGATAATAATTGGAATCATTATATGGTTATCATGGAAAATGGTTCTAATAAAACAAAAGTATATCGAAACGGCAGTTTGATTTCAACTGGAACTATTCTTTATAGCGCAAACGGAACCGCTACTAATTTTACGGTTGGCAGGGTAAGTGGATCACCTCCAGGTTTTTTAAATGGTAGTGTTGACGATATTAGAGTGTATAATTCTGTGTTAAGTAGTTCTAAATTGAATAATATTTACGCTTTTGAAAGTCAATATGGATATACAAATATTGAAACTTCACAATCGAGTGCTGCCGATATAACAGTTGTAGGAAGAAAAATTTATGTAAATAAAACTACAGGTAGTAATTCAAATGCAGGTACTTTGGCAAGTCCATTATTAACAATCCAGGCAGCAATTAATCTTTCTTCTTCTGAGGACACGGTTGTTGTATCGGACGCAATATATTCAGAAACATTAAGTATCACAAGTGGCAAAAATATTCTTATCACTTCAAATTATCTTTTTGATAAGGATTCAACACATATTTCAGCTTGCGTAATTGATGGCACTAATTTTACATTCAATGATATTCAAATAGCTTCACTTTCAGATATTTCTATCCAAGGTATTACGCTTAAAAACGTAAAAGGAAAACTGATTGATATGGCTAATAACGACTTGGTCTTAAAGCATGTAAGAATTAGAGACCAGGGCTTTAATCAGGCCAATGTGTTAAGAAATTCAATCATTGTCAGAAAAGTATATATTGATAGCACTCATATTTTTAATAATAAATTTATTGAGGGTATTGTAGGAGTGACAGATACACTTTCCTTTACTAATTCTAAATTTTACAATAATCAGGGCGGTTTAATAACTAATTCAAATAGTGGATTCCAAACTGCTATTTTATTAGAGAAAAGTTTATTTCAAGATAATACAAGGGCTACAGGGGCAAGCTCATTTGGAGAGTATATGTTTATTAATGTGAATAGGCATAATGTTATTAAAAATAAATTCATTAATAATAGTTACACCGTATTTGGAGGATCTGGTGCGGCTTATACGAAATTTATAAATAATCTTTTCTTAAACAATACAACCGTATTACAACGAAATCCTCAAGTCACTGCAAATGATAGTGTCATATTAATACACAATTCATTTATTCAAAATGCCTATCCAAGTTCAGGTGCTAGCGCCGGCAGTCCTGCCACCAATATTGCTGTTACGCCTTGGACAGATATGACGTTTTTCCCAGTAGGAAATTGGAAGGGTATTTTTTACAATAATATTTTTTACGGAAACATGAGTTTCTCAGGTCCATCCAATAATAACAATGCAATTGGAATCACCTTAAAATTAAGAGGGAACTTATTTAAATCGAATCAAACATTTTCACAAGCTGCCGATACAAGCGGATCAAGTAATAATCAATTATTTGACTACATACAATATGTAGACACGGCTGCTCATAATTTTCGATTTGCAAATGGCTCTCGATATTTAAGAGCGGGAGTTATAGTGAATTATCCTGCGAATGATGATATCAATGGAACTGCTAGACCTTTACCAGTTGGAACCAATCCAGAGCCAGGTGCTTTTGAAAGTTCATATTCTTTGAACCCTCCAGTATTAACAACCATCACTGCGGCTAATAAAAGTATTAAAATTGATTGGACAGCAACTGATATTGCAAATATTACATCCTTTAGAATTTATAGAGATAGTGTGGAAGCACCGGGTACTTTAATAGACACTGTGTTAAGTAATAAATTAACATATACTAACACAGTTGTAAATGGAACAAGATATTATTATCGAATTAAAGCTTTTGACATTTACGGTTTAGCAAGTGATTATAGTAATATATTAAATGCAACAGCAGTTAATGTTAAACCTGTTGCAGCAACACTTTCAAATAAAACAATTGATAGTATTGGATTTAATAATTATGTAAAACTTAAGTTTTCGGGCTCGACTAGTTCGGACGCAGATGGAACTATTAGTTCTTATAAATGGTACGTTAATGATAGTTTAGTAAACGATAAGGATTCGGTATTGAACTATAACTTCAGTGTTGGGTCTCATACTGTAAAATTAAAAGTATTAGATAATGACAATGCAGTTGACTCAAGTGCTGCATTAGTAAAAGTAAGTTCTAATGTAAAAACTTTCGCTGGTGGTTTCATAGGGGGAATTTCCGCTGTAAGTCCTAATATTATTTATACAGCTGATTCTACTTATAATTCAACAACTGGTGCAACTATTTATAAATTAAATGGTGAATCGGCAATTTTGAATCCATTAAGCGTAATTGCAAAAATAGCGACAACTCCGTCGGTGTCGAATGACTCCTCATTATTTGTAATTACTGGATCAAGTATTAGCGCCTTTGATAAAAGCGGTACAGCCTTATGGCCGTCAGTATCACTGGGTGCATTGTCGTATGTCACACCTACTGTTGATAGTTTATTTTCAAGAATATATGTTGGTGTTTCTAATAAAGATTTATATGCCATTAATTACAAAACAGGAAAAGTTGAGTGGACATATTCAGCTGATGCACCCATGAATACGAGTGCTGTAATTACTGGAAATAGAAAGTTAATTGTTACAAGTGAAGCGGGAACTATATATGGATTTGATATCATTAAAAACACGGCACAAACCGCGCCAAAGTGGACTAAAAGTTTAGGTCAAACCATTACAGGTGCACCAGCTTTAGACAATAAAAACAATGTATACTTTGGAACCGAGTCAGGGAATTTATTAAAAACTCAATTTTCTGATGATGGCGAAATAAAAATCCTTTGGACGAAAAGTGTTGAAGCTGCAGTAAAAAGTTCGCCAGTGATTGATGCGGATGGTTTTGTTTATGTTGCGAACACCAATGGCGATTTATTTAAATTAGATTCAGCTACTGGTGATATTAAATGGAAAAGATCAACGGGAGCTTCGATTGTTTCAACACCTGCTATTTCAGAGTTTGGTAGCATTTATGTAGCCAACATGAATGGAATAATATTATCTGTTACCACTGATAATGTGTTAAGATGGTCTTACAATGCCGCTGCCCCTATTAGTGCTAACATTTTATATATCAACAACAAACTTTATGTAGGTACGCAAACGGGTAAACTCATTACTTTATATGATAACCCGCTATCTACGGATGTTAATACAAGCTATGCGATGAATCAACAAGTTGAACACCCGCTTTATTCAAAAAATAGCATGGCATCCTTGTCGCAATTACGTTTCAATAATAAATTTTCAATTTGGAAAGACAGGTTTAAAAAGTATAATTATGACTTCTTATACTTAAATAATGTTTATCCAATTGCAAAGGATCCTATATGGGGTACCTATCAAGGTAATTATAAACGAACTGGTGCAAATTTGCCTGATTGCCCTGAAATACCAACTATTAATATTCCAAATTGTATTGAAAAGGCGGATAGCATTGTTGTAAATACCAATTCAATCATTGATAAAGTATGGATAATCAATGATGCGGTTAAAACCGATTTGCAATCTAATACTATAAAAATTAAGGCTACTGATAAGGTTGGATTAAGAACAACAAGTGTTTATGGTTGTGTTATTAATAATTCAACGACTGCTTCAATTGCCAATTCAACAATTCAAAAACCAGTCATAATTAGCAGCAGTTCATCCAATTCAATTTGTGAAGGTGACAGTGTAAAATTAAGTACTGGTACTGTAGCAAGTAACTATACTTGGCTAAACGCTGGCATTAGTGCTAATACAAATTCAGTAACCATTAAAAAATCAGGTACTTATACATTATCTGTGGTTAATGAATATGGTTGTAAAGCTAGCTCAGATGCGTTGACATTAGTTGTTAATAAAATCCCAGCAACGCCAGTGATTAGCAGAGATGCTTCTGGTAATTTAATTTCAACTGCTACAACAAATGAATGGTATAAAGATGGCGTTAAAATTTCAGAAACAACGAGTACCATTAAACCGTCTGTAAATGGAACTTATACTGTTAAAGCAAGCGAAAATAATTGTATCAGCACATTTAGCGGTGCTTACTATTTTGTAGTTACTGATATCATTAATATCAATAACAATGAATTTATTAAAATGGCACCTAACCCATTTGTAAATGCTGTCAATATCGATTTTGTTTTAAAAAATCAACCAAAAGTAAATATTGAAATTTATAGTATGTCAAGTGGTAACCTTGTTAAATTAATTAACAACGTATATGCTGGTAGTAAAATAAATTTAGAGATCTTGTCGGCCGGTATGTACATATTTAAAATTACAACGACGGACCAGAAAAATAATTACCAATTTAAAATGATTAAGCTTTAGTAATATGAGAAAGACATTAGTAATATTATCAATTATAGCTTTTGGATGTAGCAAAGGTGATTCAGTAACAGAACCGCCAGTGGTAACGGAACAAGACATTGCATTTTCAATTGATATTGATCCCGGCACCAATATTTTTGCAGCTGTTGCAGGTAATCAAAATGCAGTTATAAATTTAACCAGCACCATGCCAAAGGATGGTGTTGTAATTGATTTATTGGTAAGTTCAAATGCCGATAATACAAAAGTCTGGTCAAATTCCCAATCAAGTATAAATAAGACCATAACACTTAATATTGATAGTTTAAAATCAGGGGTTTTATGTACCGCTAAATTTACCGTCACATCGAAAACAAAAAGTACAAATAGCTTGTCAAAGTCCTTTAGTATTGCGAGGAAGTAGGCACCCATTTACTCATTTATGTTATAATTACTAAAAAAGTAATATAAAGTAGCAATTCCTCCATAGATTTTCGATAGTTTTGGCGTAATGAAAGAGGCAATTTCTACATACTTTAGAAACAGAAGATTTGGGTTCTTTAGGCAGTTTTTTAATCAGGTTACTGAGGGTGGCACAAAGTCAATTCGCATTTTAGATATTGGAGGTACGGAGTCGTACTGGAAAAGTATGGGTTTTCAATTAAACCCGAATTCTGAAATTGTACTGCTTAACCTATATAAAGCAAATGTTCAGGAGCCTGGTTTTTCGAGTATCAAGGGAAATGCCTGTAATTTGGAAGGTATAGCGGATAAGTCATTTGACCTGGTTTTTTCAAATTCAGTCATTGAGCATTTATATACCAAGGAAAATCAGCAGTCCATGGCCAATGAAGTGCAAAGGGTTGGAAAAAACTATTTTATACAAACTCCCAATAAATATTTTCCTATTGAGCCGCATTGGGTATTCCCATTGTTTCAATTTTTGCCATTTAAATTAAAAGTATTTTTAACGCAGCATTTTAATTTAGGTCATATGCCAAAAACAAATGACCATGAAAAGGCAATTGAATTAGTAAAGGAAGTAAGGTTAATTTCAAAAAGCGAATACCTGCAATTATTTAAAGGCGCACACTTATTTATTGAAAAATTTGTAGGCCTTAATAAATCATTTATAGCCTATAAGGCCGAAAATAAATAAGCATGAAAGTAGAAAGATCATTATTAGTAGTAACATGGGATGGTAAATCAAAACCATTGGAATATGTATATCAAGACGTACAAAGAGAATTTGATTTATTAATATTTGATCATAGCGCTAAGGCGCCGATTGAGCAAGTGCAACATTTAAAGCCCGATCATTATATATCCACAAGAACTGAAAATAAGGGACAGGTTTTTTATGAAGTATATAAACATTTGTATTCAAATGATGAAACCAGATACGAATATATTGGTGTGTTAGATGATGATATTTATACCTGTTACTCAGATTTAAATAAATTAATATTTATTGGAAAGTTAAATGGCTTGGACGTTTTTCAACCAAGCATAACGCATGACAGCTTTTTTGATCATCGTCAGTTTACACATAAAACAGGTTATCAGGTAGCAAAGGCCAATTGGGTTGAAATTATGTTTCCATTTTATAAGGAAACATTGTATAAAGCTGCAGGTCCATATTTCAATGAAACCATTACTGGGCAAGGAATTGACGTGTATTTGATGCCAGCCATGCAGGTGGTGCATAATTTAAAAAATACAGGAGTGGTGCATGCAATACAGGTAAAACATTGCCGACCAGTTCAGTCAGGTGAAAGGGAATATTCAAATGGAAAATCAAATATTGAGGAAATAAATCATATTCGATCATTAACTTTGCAATTAATAGCTAAACACCCTAATTTGTTTGATGCTACCTTTATGAAAACCTTTATGGATGTTAGGTATTATAAAGGAGTATCCTTTTTCAAGAAATTGAAAAGAGTAAAAGGAATGCTTAAAAACATTTATAAGGAATTAGTAGACTTAAGTTATAGATAAAATAAAACGAATAAATAATAGTAATGAGTAATACTGAAAGCCAAAATATAAAATATCCTGAACTTAAAAGCATGACTTCTAAGTTTATCAAATATTTTATTGGACAATGGAAAATGGTATTCCTGGTATGTATTATAACAGGTGCATTAAGTTTTACATTTGGCAAAATGCAATCAAGTAAATTCACAGCTGTAAATACTTTTATTGTTGAGGATAAGGCTGGATCAAAGGGAGGTGGCCTGTCCGGTATAGCATCACAGTTTGGAATTGATATTGGCGGATTATCAGGAGGAGGTGCAGGATTATTTGATGGAGACAATATTCTTGAAATCATGAAGTCAAGAATTGTGTTAGAAAAAGTATTACTTACAAAAGTGGAAGCTGATATACCACAAAAAGGCAAAACATTAATTGAATATTATTTAGATTTTAGTAAGGTAGGAAAAAAACTAAATGATAAAGGGATTAACACTAAGCAGCTTAATTTTTCAAAATTAACTGAGGAAAATGTGCCACATACTATTTTGCAGGATAGTGTCATGCTATTAGTATGTAATGCTATTAATCAAGATTTATCGGTGGAGAAAAGAAACAAAAAAAGTTCGATAATTACTTTGGATGTAAGCTCAGGGAGCCAAGTGTTTTCAAAAGAGTTTTCGGAGCATTTATTAAGTCAAACGGCCGTTTTATATATTGAGATTAAAACAGGGAACTTAACAAAGAGCATAAATAAAATTCAACGTCAAGCAGACTCAATACAAAGTGCATTGAATGCAAGATCGGATATTCGAAATTTTATAAACTTATCGGTACCTAATGAAGGAGTGTCAAGAGATAAAGCTATTTCAGGTGCTCTTTATTCCGAAGTAGTTAAGAATTTAGAATCTATGAAATTGTCTTTGGTCAATCAAACTCCTGTTATTCAAGTGTTAGATGCTGCCAAGTATCCATTAATTGATCAACGCATTCGAGCATTATATTATTTAATTATTGGATTTGCGCTTGGCTTTATTGGATGCGTATTATATAGCTTTTTCAAGTATACCGACAATTAACCCAATAAAATGCATCGCATATTTATACTAAGGGCATTTGGTGATTTTGTTATTTTTTTGAACAGCATTTGTCAATCCAAAAAAAAGAGGGAGTATAAAATAGTTGTATCGGTGCATTTACAACCTTTGTTTGATGCATTGAAAAATGAAATCAATACACAAGGTTTACAAATTGAATTTGTCAATTTTGGAATTGATAAAGGGCAATTAAGACTTTTTACCAACAAGCATTTTATTTCATTACAAACCTTAAGGGAGGTAAATAATATTAAAGGGTATTTGAAAAACAATCCTAATGCAAGTGGTACCGATTATATTGAACAAAACAAGCGAGTAGGAATATTAAATGGTTTAACAAATCATTCCTTTCAACCCATTGTATTTAATAAGGAAGTTTATTTTAGTTATGATCAGTTTTTTGAAAATGAAACTTTTGATCAACAAAGGTTTAGTGATAAAGATGGAGACATTGTCATTTTCCCAGATTCACGTTTAGCTAAAAAGGATATCCCCGTCCAAGTTTTAGAAAAAATTACGCATCATTTAGCAGCAAAAAATATTATCTATAAAATTGCAAGTTTTAATTCAGGAAAAAATCAAGCTATAGTTTCAGATAATCATACGGAAAAAGAAACTGAACCTGATGAAATTGGTCATACGGTTCAATATCACAATTTTGAAACTTTAATCCAACTTATTAAATCATCACATAAAGTAATTGGAGCAGATAGTTT